>ENA-OQBT01000019-OQBT01000019.1-human-gut-metagenome-genome-assembly--contig:-NODE-19-length-95698-cov-4.300196_pt1 | contig 95698 bp, 90 predicted proteins | sample MGYA00242749_ERZ504557 | MGnify/ENA primary metagenome ERZ504557 (study PRJEB26092, sample SAMD00036243) | human gut metagenome | host: Homo sapiens | study: EMG produced TPA metagenomics assembly of...
TTCGTTCGGTCAAGTTTCCCCCGGTGATGGAAAACCCATGCATACCATGTCCTTAGGAAAACCGCTGAAGGTGCATGGGTGCTAGGGAGGAAGAGAGAGGCGCGCACCGCCTTTTTTTCTTTCCCCCCCTAGCACCCATGCACCTCCGTTTCGGGAACAAGCCCTCACTACGCAAGTTACCCCATGCGGCATGTTCGCCCGATGCTATCATTACGGTGTCAGTCGGGAAACCCTCCTGCCACCTCTACCGGGCAAAGCCCGTCTGACAGTCTGACGCTCCCCCATGCGGCGTGTTCGCATGATGTTATCATTACGGTGTCAGTCGGGAAACCCTCCTGCCACCTCTACCGGGCAAAGCCCGTCTGACAATCTGACGCAATCATACGCGCACTTCGTGCGCTTCTCCCATACGATTAGAAATTTAATAATAACGCGCCTCTGAATACTGATTATCTCTCCACCGTCACAGGCGTCCGCCTTAATTTTCCCTCTCTTCCTCTTTTTTATGATCTTTTTTTTGGGGGCGTGCCCCTACGGGTCGGGCTATCCGTTGCAATCGGAGTACCGATTTCCACTACTATCCCTCACGCGCTGCGCACTGTCAACGCTATCGGTTTTCTTCCAGTATAATATTTTAAAAATAGTTAAAAATAATAATAAACCATAAAATATCTATATAACAAAATGATACAAAAAGAAAGTAATATCCTATATTTTGACTAACAAAATGTTACAATTCCGAATTAACTCCGTTTCCTCTCCATATTTCGTCCAATCGAAAAAAAAAGTACCTCTGTCGATTGATGAAACAGGATAAAACTACGAATCCTCAACACTTCATCATCTTATATCATGAGTAAACGTTCATTATTTTGGGGAAACGCATCCGGTAAACTAGGCGAAGCAGTGTTTTACCGTGCAGGAGGCGAACAGCGAACTCGTACTTGGATTCCAAAAATTAAGAATCCTAAGACGCTATCACAGGTAGAGAACAGATTATCCCTACTGAATTTAGTTACAACTTATAAAGAGTGGAAAGATATCATTTCCAAGGCATTTCCGTTAAAGAAAAAAAATCAGTCGGATTATAATGCGTTCGTTTCAAGAAACAAAAATACATTCACTTCGGTAATTCCTAAGGAACTGGCATCAGCAGGCCTATCAATGCCCGACGGTATGATTTTGACGGACGGTGACATACCATTGTTCATTTCTGCTAAGATTACGGAAGACATTGAAACGGGTGGCAATGGCAAGACTGCCGTAACGGCTACAGGATTATCATTCTCAAATGATGAACTACCGTACGCAACTTGGAAGAAATTGCTAGATTTAGATGGAAATATGACAGGTGCGGATTTGTATTCGGTATTAGTTGGTTCAGATAACCCCATGAATCTACCTACCCTCTTTAAAGTCTTCTGTTGTATCGGTTCTGTACAGGAGGTGGAATCTCCAGCAGGTGCACCCGAGTTGGCAGGTGTGACTAAGAATTACGCATACATCGAATGTTCACCCACAAGTACGGATGAAATTCATTATGTAGGGTCGGGTCCGAGCGCAACATTTATCATTGCTCCTAATGTAATGCCGACAGAAGGCAAAACAGCTCACGCATCAGCGTTTATTTTTGACACAGGATATGACACATCGGAAGACATACCTACAGGCGTATATACTATGTTCATATCATATACAGCAGATTCAAAACAGCACGTAACTACATCTCAATTCTTCGGTGTAGACGGTATCAATGCTGGCTTTTTTGCGGAGTTTAAAAAAGGTGGCATAATCTACGATTATGCATTGCAGGAAATGGGCTACAATCCAGATTCCATCCTAGCTACAAAATAGAATGGGAAAGAAAAACGTAGGTATATGGATAAAGATAGCAATCGCTATCTTATCAACTATAGCAGGTGCACTAGGTATTAATATTATTCAGTAAATAAAGTTAATACTTATACTAAAAAATACTCTTTTATCTCATTTTTCATAAAAGAAGTTAAGGGGAATCAAGATGATTCCCCTTTTATTATACATTCGCATCGGGTAGAGATAACCTAGAAAAGAATTAAGGGGCTTTTCTAGCTAACGGTATTCCCACACTTTGCATTACGGATACAATTAGAGGGGTGCTTTTAAAGTACTCCTCTTTTTTTAAAAAATCTAATGCAAGGTGGTACAGTACATAAAACCCCTTTCAATAGCGTTCGTTGACATCCGTTAATATTGGCGATATATTTGCACCCTTAATTACAAATATACAACTTTGAAATAATTAATATTTATTAAAATTATGATCTGCATAATAACATACTATTGATTATATATCAAAAATGGCTCGCATAAACGGATGTAATGGGTACAGAGAGACTTAAAGATACATAAAACTTTAGGTAATAACAAAACCCGGGCTTGGGAAAGTCTTTTGGCATAAAAAGAGAGGTTGTGCCAGAATTTTAACACAACCTCTTTATTATTTTAAAATCAGTGTTTTTATTAATATCCTAATTCTTTTTCCAAAGAATCATATTCAGCTCTATTTAACTTCCAATAAATATTCAGCAAATAATTCCCCCACAAAGCCTTATTGTCAGGCTTTAATTCTTTTGCCTTCTCATAGTATGGTTTAGCTTTCTCATACAACTCTTTAATCTTACTTTCGTTTTCATTGTATTTGGGATCATCAATAGCTAGCTTCGCATTTTCCTCAACAATAATCTGAGCTGGGAAAAAATAACAGTCACCAATCTTTGAATATGCTTCAGCAACTAAATCTCCGTTATTTGAAATAATTTTATTAAATGTAGCAATTGCATCATCATACTGCTTTTTCTCATATAATAAGATACCTTTTACATAAAGATAGTACGGAGTTTCACTCGTAGCAAGCAATTTATTAATTTGAACCAGCCCCTCATCAACCATACCTTTTTGAATGTAATAATCCATAATATTACCAACAAAGTATTCTTGCTTAGGGAACAATTCAGTACCTTCTTTGATTACTTCAAGCCATTTTGCAGAATCACCACCTTCTTTCTGACCATATGTTTCAGCCAAGCACATTAATGCTCTATAACCTTCTTCTTTATGATTCTTACCTATATTACCATATTTGATGACAGCCTGATTATCTTTCAGCATATTAGCAGCTAAAGTTGCATAGCAAGCATATAATGCATTCAAAGTATCAGTCTTCAACTCATCATCATCAGCAAACATAGGTTCGTTTACTACATCAACAAATAACCCAAAATACTTTAAAGCATCAGCATAATCTCCTTTATTGTAAGCATCACCACCACCATTAACCAGGTTTAAACGCAAAGTCTTCAAAGCATCTGCATTCTTCTTTCTGAATTTGGGTTTCTTTAACTCGCCACTTTGAACTTTAGCCTGCTCTATTTCATCGCATTTCAAGTAGAAGTCATACATCTTAGCTAAGCTGTTATAAAGCTTAGTTGTATCTGCTTGGCCTCCAGGTAAATAAAGTTTCATGTTTTCTTCATCATAAATTGCTTTCTGAAAATCTCCTGCTAATTTCCATGTTTCCGGATCATTAGCAGTTTCAGGATTAGTTAAAGCCGGTTCGATAGCTTTTGCAGCTTCTTCAGGTTTGCTTTTCAAGGATTTAGCCTCCTTAACAACACTTACTTGTGCAGACACAAAGCAAGCTGTTAACAATAAAGCCACTGTAAATAATACTTTTCTCATGATTTTGTGGATTTAATAATACAATTTATTTTATTCTTCACTATTTGCTTCGGCAATTAAATCTGGATTAGTGATACTACCACCCTCTCCTTCAGTTATATTTTCAAAATCTGCATTTGAATTTTCATCTGTAATCTCCTCTTCTTCAGATGTCACCTTACATACAGAACCTATTTGGTCATTACGTTTCTCCAAATTTATCAATCGTACACCTTGCGTTGCACGTCCCATAATGCGGACCTCAGCGACTTTCAAACGAATTGTTATACCAGATTTATTAATAATCATCAATCATTCCCATCTGTAACAGACTTGATAGCCACCAATTTACCTGTTTTATCTGTAATATTCAACGTTTTTACACCCTTACCGCCACGATTGGTTTTACGATAATCTTCGATATCAGAACGTTTACCGTATCCTTGTTCAGAAACTACCATGATTGATTCAGCTTCAGGATCTTTTATACAAATCATACCGATAACTTCATCGCCACCATCTTCATCCAAAGTCATACCACGCACTCCTGTAGCCGTACGTCCCATAACACGAACCGCACTTTCGTGGAAGCGAATTGCACGACCATTACGGTTAGCAATAATGATTTCATTATCACCGTTAGTCATACGAACTTCGATCACTTTATCATCCTCACGAATAGTTATCGCATTAACACCATTCTGGCGAGGCCGTGAGTATTGTTCCAACAAAGTCTTTTTAATGACGCCATTCTTTGTACAGAACAGCACATAATGACTATTAATAAACTCGGTATCATTAAGGTTTTTCACACGTAAATATGCTGTAACCACATCATCGGAATCAATATTCAGCAAATTCTGAATAGCGCGTCCTTTGGCATTTTTAGTTCCTTCGGGAATTTCGTAAACTTTCAACCAATAGCACTTACCTTTCTGAGTGAAGAACATCATAGTATTGTGCATTGTAGCCGGATAAATATGCTCTACAAAGTCTTCATCACGGGTTTCACTTCCTTTTGATCCTACCCCACCTCTATTTTGGGCACGGAATTCTGATAAAGGAGTACGCTTGATATATCCATATGGGATATCGTGATAACCATCTGATCATCAGCATAAAAATCTTCTGGATTAAATTCTTCTGAAGAATAAACTATTTCAGACCGACGGGCATCCCCGTATTTCTCTTTTACTTCTATCAACTCATCTTTGATTACTTTTTTACAAAGTTCATCATTTGAAAGAATTTCTTCATAATAAGCAATCTGTTTCATCACTTCTTCATATTCTGCGTGAAGCTGATCTTGCATCAGACCTGTTAATTGGCGCAAACGCATTTCTACAATAGCACGTGCCTGAATTTCACTCAGATTAAAAAGTTCTATTAACCCTGCTATAGCATCATTAGGGGTTTTTGCAGCACGAATAATACGGATAACTTCATCAATATTATCAGAAGCTATAATCAACCCTTCAAGAATATGAGCACGCTCCTGTGCCTTCCGTAAATCATACTGAGTACGACGAATTACCACATCATGACGATGTTCTACAAAATATCTGATTAAATCTTTCAGATTCAACATTTTGGGGCGACCATGGACCAAAGCGATATTATTTACGCCAAATGAAGTTTGCAAAGCTGTCATTTTGAACAATTTGTTCAGCACCACACTAGCATTTGCATCACGTTTAACATCAATAACGATGCGCATACCTTCACGGTCGGATTCATCATTTACATACGAAATACCATCAATCTTCTTGTCATTAACTAAAGATGCGATATTTTCAATCAATTCCTTCTTATTTACATTATAAGGAATTTCATTAACTATGATCTTATCATGTGTAGTATGAGTTTCTATCTCAGCCTTAGCACGCATCACCACTCTACCACGTCCGGTTTCGTAAGCATCACGTACCCCGCTTATACCATATATATATCCACCTGTAGGGAAATCCGGTGCTTTTACATATTGCATAAGTCCTTCAATATCAATATCATTATTGTCAATGTAAGCAATACATGCATCGATTACTTCAGAAAGATTATGAGTAGGCATATTGGTTGCCATACCTACTGCAATACCGGATGCTCCATTTACCAACAAGTTAGGAATCCGTGTCGGCATGACAGTAGGTTCCTGCAACGTGTCATCAAAATTATTCTGAAAATCAACAGTTTCCTTATAAAGATCCTGCATCATCTCTTCACCTATTTTCTTTAATCTTGCTTCCGTATAACGCATGGCAGCAGGGCTGTCACCATCAACAGAGCCGAAGTTACCTTGACCATCTACCAACGGATATCTCATAGCCCAGTCCTGAGCCATCCTGACCAAAGCTCCATACACGGAAGAGTCACCATGCGGGTGATATTTACCCAAAACTTCACCTACAATTCTTGCTGATTTCTTATAAGCTTTATCGGAGGTATTACCCAGCTCAATCATACCATATAAGATACGTCTATGAACCGGTTTAAAGCCGTCGCGAACATCCGGGAGGGCGCGCGCAACAATTACTGACATTGAGTAATCAATGTACGACGACTTCATTTCCTCTTCGATGTTAATCTTTATAATTCTGTCTTGTTCTAGCATTTAAACAAATATTAATTATACATCTTTTTGGTTTACCAAAAACCACGCTAAAGTACTACTTTTATACGACATACGAAACAAAACCCATAAAAAAGTTAAGTCCATTAAATGTTTTTACTTATATAAGTAAAAAGTATCCCTATACCTTATTCTATAGTATATAGTGATTATCACTCCCACTTCTCATTTACTTTGTGAATAGTTTGCTATAACCCTTATTTTTGTTTAATCCATTTAGTCTGTCAAAGCTTGGCATACATTTTGTTATGCTAATATAAATAAGAAAACAATGGTATGCATTGTTATTATGTGTATCTTTGCACACTGGGAAATAAACACTATACTTTAGGAGGACGATAAATTTATGAACAATCAATTTACACAAAGAGTGTCCGATATCATCATGTATAGCAAGGAAGAAGCCAACAGGCTGCGGAATAGCTATATTGGTCCCGAACACTTGTTGTTGGGACTGATACGTGAAGGTGAAGGAAAAGCTATCGAGATCTTATTTAATTTACAAATAAACTTACAGGACATAAAAAATCAGTTGGAGACCATTGTGAAAAACAATGTGGAAAATGACACCACCTATGACGAGAATATTAGCTTTAATGACAAAGCATCCAAAGTGTTAAAGTTATGTATTCTGGAAGCTAAGTTATTGAGAAACATTGCAGCTGACTCCGAACATATTTTATTAGCAATTATGAAGGTCAAGGATAATACAGCTTTCCACGTCTTGGAAAGCAATGGCGTAACATACGAAAAAATTAAACTCACTTTACAGCCAGATCCCCATGCAGGTCTGGGGTTCAGTGAGGACGAGGATGAAGACGAAGATATACGTCAGAATCCAAGTAGCAATAAATCAAATGCAGCACAACAACAGGCACGTCCGGCACAAAAAAAGCCAGCTAATGACACTCCTGTACTCGACAATTTTGGCACAGATATGACAAGAGCTGCCGAAGAAGGAAAACTGGATCCTGTAGTTGGCCGGGTGAAGGAAATAGAGCGACTGGCACAAATATTGAGCCGCCGCAAGAAGAACAACCCTATTTTGATTGGCGAACCGGGAGTCGGCAAATCTGCCATTGTTGAGGGACTTGCATTACGGATTGTGGAAAAGAAAGTATCACGTATTTTATTTGATAAACGCGTGATAGCTCTTGATATGACTGCCGTTGTCGCAGGCACTAAATATCGTGGACAATTCGAGGAACGTATTCGTTCCATTTTGAACGAGTTGAAGAAGAATCCTAACATCATTCTTTTCATCGATGAAATCCACACTATTGTGGGAGCAGGTTCTGCAGCAGGCTCAATGGATGCAGCCAATATGTTGAAACCTGCATTGGCCAGAGGTGAGATTCAATGCATCGGAGCGACGACATTGGACGAATACCGCCAAAATATTGAAAAAGACGGTGCAATTGGAACGCCGGTTCCAAAAGGTTATTGTAGAACCAACAACTGCAGAAGAAACACTTCAGATTTTGAAAAATATCAAAGATAAATACGAGGATCATCATAATGTGAACTATACAGATGCGGCCCTTGAAGCCTGTGTAAAACTGACAGACCAATATATCACAGACCGTAACTTCCCTGATAAAGCGATAGATGCTTTAGATGAAGCCGGTTCGCGCGTACATCTTACTAATATCACTGCTCCCAAAGAAATTGAAGAACAGGAAAAACTGATTGATGAGATGAAATCTCTTAAAAATGAAGCTGTCAGGTTACAAAATTTCGAACTAGCCGCCAGTTATCGTGACAAAGAGAAAGAATATACGAACCAGCTTGATACTCTGAAGGAAGAATGGGAAAAAAGCCTGAAGGAAAATCGGGAAACGGTAGATGACGAACAAATAGCCGAAGTCGTTTCCATGATGTCAGGCGTACCTGTGCAAAGAATGGCACAGGCTGAAGGAATGAAATTATTAGGAATGAAAGACGATCTGCTTTCTAAAGTTATCGGTCAAGACAAAGCAATCGCCACACTGGTAAAAGCTATTCAAAGAAGCCGTGTAGGTCTGAAAGATCCTAATAAACCGATTGGTACATTCATGTTTCTAGGTCCGACAGGTGTCGGCAAGACTCATCTGGCTAAGGAGTTAGCGAAACTAATGTTCGGTTCGGCAGATGCACTTATCCGCATTGACATGAGTGAATATATGGAAAAATTCACCGTATCCCGTCTGGTAGGAGCACCTCCCGGATATGTAGGTTATGAAGAAGGCGGACAGCTGACGGAGAAAGTAAGACGTAAACCCTACTCCATCGTTTTATTGGATGAAATTGAAAAAGCGCATCCCGATGTATTCAACATACTGTTGCAAGTGATGGATGAAGGTCGGTTGACTGACAGTTATGGCAGAACTGTAGACTTTAAAAATACCATAGTTATCATGACATCCAATATTGGAACCCGCCAACTTAAAGAATTCGGAAAAGGAATCGGATTTGCCGCCCAAATCCGTACAGATGACAAAGAATACTCGCGCAGCGTGATTACAAAAGCTTTGAATAAGTCTTTTCGCCCGAATTCATCAATCGTCTGGACGAAATAATAACTTTCGACCAACTCGACCTGAATGCACTGACTCGGATTATCGATATTGAACTTAAGGGTCTTTACAGTCGTGTGGAACACATTGGTTATAAGCTTGTTATCGACGAAGATGCCAAAAAGTTTGTAGCCACCAAAGGTTACGATGTACAGTTCGGAGCACGCCCATTAAAACGTGCCATCCAAAACAATTTGGAGGATGGAATCTCCGAGCTGATACTTGGATCAGAAATGGCGGCTGGTGACACGATCAAGGTAAGCTATGACAAAGAAAAAGACATCATTGTCATGACTGTGGAAAAGTAAAGAGTCCAAAGTTCTTCAAAAAATAACAGACAAAATGTCAGATATCATTGTATCTGGCATTTTTTTTGCCCATCATCCAACAAAAAGACGATTCAAACGTATATATAACATAATAACTTAAAACCATAAATAGTATGCAAAAAGGAAATATTGGGGTAACCACTGAGAACATTTTCCCCATCATCAAAAAGTTCTTATACAGTGATCATGAAATATTCCTCCGTGAATTAGTTTCTAATGCAGTAGATGCCACACAGAAACTGAAAACCCTTGCATCTAAAGGTGAATTCAAAGGAGAGATGGGAGATCTTACTATTAAAGTAAGTTTAGGAAAAGGTACCATCACCATTTCCGACCGGGGTATCGGACTTACAGCCGAAGAGATCGACAAATATATCAATCAGATAGCTTTTTCAGGCGCTAACGACTTCCTTGAAAAATATAAAGATGATGCCAATGCCATCATCGGACACTTTGGTCTGGGATTCTATTCTGCCTTCATGGTAGCCAAAAAAGTGGAAATCATCACAAAATCCCACCAAGAAGGAGCACAAGCTGTGAAATGGACTTGCGACGGAAGCCCTGAGTTTACTATCGAAAATGTTGAAAAAGAAAGCCGCGGATCGGATATTATCCTTTATATAGATGATGACTGCAAAGAATTTCTGGAAGAAACACGTATTTCTTCATTGCTGACTAAATATTGCCGCTTCCTTCCTATCCCCATTGCATTCGGCAAAAAGAAAGAATGGAAAGATGGAAAGCAGGTTGAAACAAATGAAGACAATGTAATCAACGAAACCTATCCTTTATGGACACGCAAACCGGTAGAACTGAAAGACGAAGATTATAAGAAATTCTATCGGGAATTATATCCCATGGCAGACGAACCTTTGTTCTGGATCCATCTGAATGTGGATTATCCGTTCAATCTGACAGGTATTCTGTACTTTCCGAAAGTAAAGAGCAACATTGAATTACAAAAAAACAAAATCCAACTTTACTGTAACCAGGTCTATGTCACCGACTCGGTAGAAGGTATTGTTCCAGACTTCCTGACCCTGTTACACGGAGTGATTGACTCACCAGACATCCCGTTGAACGTATCCCGTTCTTACTTGCAGAGCGATTCCAACGTGAAGAAAATCTCCACTTATATTTCTAAGAAAGTATCAGACCGCCTGCAAGCCATTTTTAAGAATGACCGCAAAGAATTCGAGGAGAAATGGGATGATTTGAAAATTTTCATCAACTACGGCATGTTAACCCAAGAAGAGTTCTACGAAAAGGCTAATAAATTTGCTCTGCTGAAAGACACAGATGACAAATATTATACTTATGAAGAATACCAAAGCTTGATCAAAGATAATCAAACAGATAAGGACGGCAACTTGATTTATCTGTATGCTACCCATGCAGACGAACAATACAGCTACATTGATGCGGCCAAGAACAAAGGCTACAACGTATTGTTAATGGATGGTCAGCTGGATGTAGCTATGGTAAGTATGCTTGAGCAAAAATTTGAAAAGAGCCGCTTCACCCGTGTGGACAGTGATGTAATTGACCGCCTGATTGCTAAAGAAGAGCGCAAAGATGCCAGTCTGGAAGCCGGCCAACGCGATATTCTATCTTCCATATTCCGCAGTCAGTTGCCACAGATGAAGAAAGTGGAGTTCAATGTAGAAACACAATCTTTAGGCGAGACAGGAACTCCTATCATGATTACCCAAAGCGAATATATGCGCCGTATGAAAGAAATGGCCAATATCCAGGCAGGTATGAGTTTTTATGGAGAAATGCCGGATATGTTTAACTTGGTTCTGAATGTCGACCACAAACTGGTGAAACAAGTTTTGAATGATGCGGACAACTCTTGTAAAGCTGCTCTTGAACCTATCGAAACTGAAATGACCAGTCTGAATAAACGTCACGACGAACTTCACAAAGCACAGGAAGGTAAAAAAGCCGATGAAATACCTCAAGCAGAAAAAGATGAATTAAGTGATGTTGAGAAAAAGTTGGCCGATGAAAAGACCAAGAAAGAAGCTGTTTTAGGTGAATACGCAGGTGGTAACAAAGTAATCCGCCAATTGATTGACCTTGCTCTGTTACAAAATAATATGTTGAAAGGCGAAGCTTTGACAAACTTTGTAAAACGCAGTATCGAACTGATTTAACAAATCTATCACATTTTGCTATCAAAAGCGTCGGGAAGTTCATTTCCGGCGCTTTTTTATTCTAAAAAACGATTGGAAACGAAGATTTCTTTCTATATTTGGAGCAACACATACAAAGATTCGACATCCATGAAACATTATCTATATATACTTTTTCTTCTCTTTTTACTGCTTCCTCCCATCCATGCACAGAAAGTGGGACTGGTACTGAGCGGAGGAGGTGCCAAAGGCCTAACCCATATCGGCATTATCCGCGCATTAGAAGAAAACGGTATCCCCATAGATTATATTGCAGGCACATCCATGGGAGCCATTGTCGGTTCACTTTATGCTATGGGCTATTCTCCCGATGAAATGGAGCTTTACTCAAATCCGATGACTTCAAACGCTGGTATTCAGGTAATGTGGAAGAGAAATACATCTATTATTTCAAGAAAAATCCTCCAACACCCGAATTTATCAACATCCGTATCTCCCTGAAAGACTCGCTGAAGAATGTCAAACCTCAGTTTTTGCCTACCAGCATTGTAGATCCCATTCAGATGAATATTGTATTTCTGCAATTATTCGGTCAGGCAACAGCTGCAAGCAAGGCCAATTTTGACAGCCTGTATATTCCCTTCCGCTGTATAGCTTCGGATGTGTACAACAAAAGACCACTGATATTGAAAAAAGGAGATCTGGGAGATGCCGTACGTGCCTCCATGAGTTTTCCTGCCATGTTCAACCTATCGAAATAGACTCGATACTGGCATACGACGGTGGCATTTACAATAATTTTCCAGTGAATGTAATGCGTGACACCTTCCATCCGGATATCATTATAGGAAGTGCCGTATCCGCCAATCCGGGCAAACCCAAGGAAGGTGACATTATGGGGCAACTGGAAAATATGATTATGCAAAAGACAGATTACTCTTTACCCGATTCCCTCGGCATCCTCATGACTTTTAAATATGATGATGTCAATTTAATGGACTTCCAGCGCTTTGACGAGTTGCATGACATTGGTTATAAACGTGCCATAGAAATGATGGACTCCATAAAAAGCCGAATTCATCGAAGAATCACCCCCGAACAAGTGAAAGTTAAACGACTGGCCTATAAGAGCAATTTACCGGATTTCCGTTTCAAAAGAGTAAATATAACTGGTGCCAACGAACGACAAAAGCAATATATACAAAAAGAGTTCCATGAAAACGACTTCGATGTTTTCACTATGGAGGATATCAAACGAGCATATTTCCGTTTGTTGTCCGATAATATTATATCCGAAATCATTCCTCATGCCGTTTATAATGAGAAAGACCAAACCTACGACTTGAACCTCCAAGTCAAAATGGAGGCCAATCTCTCCGTTCGTGTCGGTGGAAACGTGTCTTCCAGTGGCTCCAATCAAGTCTATTTTGGTGCTTCCTATCAAAACTTGAACTATTATTCAAAAGAATTTAATTTTGACGGACAGTTAGGTCGGGTCTACAATAATGTGCAACTTGCAGCACGAATTGATTTTCCAACCAAGCTGCCTACATCTTATAAATTCATAGCCTCGATCTCCACCTTCGATTATTTCAAAGAAGCCAAATTCTTTTCCAATAAAGACAATCCGGCTTTCAACAAGAAAAGAGAAGAGTTTGTAAAATTGAAGGTGTCATTACCGTTTCTAAGCCGTAAGAAAGCTGAATTCGGTGTAGGTATAGCCCGTATGGAAGACAGGTACTTCCAAACCAATATCATCGACTTCAGCGAGACAAAACATGATAAAAGCACTTATTCTATCTTCGGAGGCTCTATCGTATTGGAAGGAAGCACCTTGAATGCCCGCCAGTTTGCCACACAAGGAAGTCGTGAAAAAATGGCTGCACAAATTTTCACCGGCACAGAACATTTCAGATCAGGTGCATCCAAAGTGACTAAAGACACACCGGAACCTTATAAAAAGGTACAATCCTGGCTTCAAGTTTCATATCAGAACGAAACATACCATAAGGTAAGTCCTAAGTTTACCTTGGGAGCATATCTAGAGGCGTATTACTCATCCCGAAATTTCTCCAATAATTATACGGCTACATTAATGCAGGCAGGAGAATTCACTCCGACAGCCCATAGCAAAGTAACCTATAATGAGGCTTTCCGTGCTAATCAATATGCCGGAGTCGGCGCCATGCCCATCTACCAGTTAAGCGAGTCTTTTCAATTACGCGGAGAATTTTATGGATTTGTACCCATCTTTCCTATCAAGAAAGATGAATATGGACAAGCATATTACGGGAAAGCTTTCACAAAATTCGAATATCTTGGAGAAATCTCATTAGTTTTTCAATTATCGTTCGGTTCTATCAGTGCTTATGTAAACCACTATAGTTCACCGTCTAACGATTGGAATGTAGGTTTAACACTGGCTGGCAGTTGTTTAACTCCCGTTTCATCGAATAATTTTTAGAAAAAAAGTTTTAGTAAAACGCTTGCATTTTCAAAAAAAAAGTCCGTATCTTTGCACCCGTTAAAACAAAAGAACAATAAATAATGGCCGCGTAGCTCAACTGAATAGAGTAGCTGACTACGGATCAGCCGGTTACAGGTTTGAATCCTGTCGCGATCACAAAGAAGGCCATCTTTTCTGATGGTCTTTTCTTGTATTTTCTCTCTTTTTTTAAATTTAAATGGCTCAGTTGTAATTCTTGGGGGAAAATCCCCTGTTAAGCACCTCCGCGCTTCTACAGGTCTACCATTTTTCCGTTCTTATATCTTTGCAGCATATAAAAAAGAAGCATTATGGTTTAGAAGAACTTGGGAACGCTTCTTGGAAGCATTGAAATTATCCTCAATCACGCCTACACCTTCTCCAACGAAACAATGACGACCAACACAACTTCTCACACACCTGAAAAGAACAGTTCATCTTTAAACAAGCGCTTGTTCTTTTTTAAAAAACAAGGCGTTTCAAAGGTTACTAACATACAGATCGACAGGTTAGTAACGTGTCGGGTAACACGTTACTAATGTATCAGGTGAAAGATTAGTAATGTTACGCGTGAAAGATATAGAATCTTACAGGTATAATATATCAAAGAACGAACAGACAGGCATAAAAAAAGACTGGTGTTTTTAATGACGAAACACCAGTCTTATCTAATTAAAAAAATTCCTTTATCAGCATTTAATTTTCAATTCATCCAAAATAGCACGCATCTTTTCAAATGTTGTGATACGAGTCGGTACAAGCGGCAAACGTAATTTATTTTCAATCAGCCCCATTACATTCAACATAGCCTTCACCCCAGCAGGATTACCATCTACGAACAACAGGCTGAATAATTCCGTAAACCTATGATGAATAGTCAATGCATTTGCAAAATCACCCTGTAATGCCAAACGAGTCATACGACTGAATTCACGCGGAAATGCATTACCGATAACCGAGATAACCCCTACAGCACCCAAAGTAATCAAAGGAAATGTAATACCATCATCACCCGAAATCACATCAAAATTAGCCGGTTTATTCTTGATGATATCATCCATCTGAGTAATATTACCCGATGCCTCCTTGATAGCGATAATATTCTTGAAATCGCGTGCCAGACGCAAGGTGGTCTCAGCAGTCATGTTCACACCGGTACGTCCCGGTACATTATAAAGAACCACAGGAAGATCCGTCGCTTCAGCAATCGCTTTATAGTGTTGGTAAATACCTTCCTGGGAAGGTTTGTTATAATAAGGTACAGCAACAAGTACGGCATCAACTCCTGTCATATCATCATTTTTCAGCGTTTCCACAACAGCACGGGTACAGTTGCTGCTAACTCCCAGCAGAATAGGGATACGTCCATTCACTCTTTCGATTATCAAACGTTTTATCTTGTCTTTTTCTTCTTTAGTCAAAGTCGGGGTTTCAGCCGTGGTTCCCAACACGCACAAAAAATCTGTTCCATTTTGAAGCTGGTAATCAACCAGACGAAGTAACGCATCATAATCAACGCTGTCATCTTCCTTGAAAGGAGTAATCAACGCTACTCCCATGCCTTTTAATCTTGTCTGTATCATAAATGAATTATAAATTCTTATTTAATAGCCTACAAAAGTACGAATATTTTCTCTTTTAGCGATAAAAATCACACTATTTTTAGTTTATACTCGCTAAAAAGTCACTCTATCATTTGCAGAAACTCCTCTTCGCTCACAATGGTCACACCCAGTTTCTGCGCTTTCTCCAGTTTACTGGGTCCCATATTGTCACCCGCCAAAACAAAGCTGGTCTTGGACGAAATACTTCCCACATTCTTACCACCATGCTTTTCAATTAACTCCTTATATTCGTCACGCGAATGATGGGCGAAAACCCCACTAATCACAATAGATTTCCCTGCCAATTTGTCAGTGTGTCCCGAAGTATCCTCCTCATCGGCTTCCAATCTCACACCCGCCACACGAAGACGCTCTATAATGTCACGATTCTTCGGATTAGCAAAGTACAACAAGATACTCTGTGCTATTTTTTCTCCGATTTCATCGACATGAATCAAATCATCTAAACTCGCGTCTGCCAAAGCATCCATCGACTTAAAGGATTTCGCCACCTTCTTCGCCACAGTTTCACCCACAAAACGGATACCCAATGCAAAGAGCACCCTTTCAAACGGCACTTCTTTGGACTGCTCTATACCTTTTATTATATTCTCAGCGGATTTTTCTCCCATACGTTCCAGGTTGATGATATCCGATGTTTTTAAAGTATACAGATCGGCAACATCACGTATCAATCCTTCCTGGTAAAACTGATCTACCGTTTCCGGACCGAGTCCATCAATATCCATAGCCCTACGGCTGATAAAATGTTCTATTTTTCCCTTGATCTGTGGGGGGCAAGCGGCATCATTGGTACAATAATAAGCAGCTTCACCTTCATAGCGCACCAATTACTGCCACACTCGGGGCAATAAGTAATAAACTTTACTTTATCACCTATCATAATACGGGCGTTCTTGTCCACACCTACAATTTTTGGAATAATCTCGCCCCCTTTTTCTACATAAACCATATCGCCGATATGCAAATCCAGCCCTTCTATGATGTCTGCATTATGGAGCGAAGCACGCTTTACCACGGTTCCGGATAGCTGTACGGGATCCAGATTGGCCACCGGAGTCACAGCACCTGTTCTTCCCACTTGATAGGTCACCTTGTTCAAACGGGTAAGTGCCTGTTCGGCCTGAAACTTGTATGCAATGGCCCATCGGGGTGATTTTGCCGTAAAACCCAAATTACGCTGCTGTCGCAAAGAATTCACTTTCAGTACTATTCCGTCCGTAGCTACAGGCAGATTCTTACGCTCCACATCCCAGTATTTGATGAAATCAAATACTTCCTGCAATGTTTTGCATTTGCGAGTAAGATCAGAAATTTTAAATCCCCATTTCTCCGCTTCTTTCAAATTTTCATAATGACCGTCGCACGGCAAATTATCTCCAAGCAAATAATAAAGGTATGCATCCAGCTTGCGGGATGCCACAATGGCAGAATTCTGCAACTTCAATGTTCCCGAAGCTGCGTTGCGGGGATTAGCGAACAACGGTTCTTCGCGGGCTTCTCGTTCTTTGTTCAATTCCTCAAACACCACCCAAGGCATCAAAATCTCCCCACGAATTTCAAATGCTTCAGGATACCCCTTTCCATGCAACACCAAAGGGATACTGCGGATGGTCTTCACATTGCCTGTCACATCATCTCCTTGCACGCCATCACCACGCGTCACAGCACGCACCAATTTCCCGTTCTCGTAAGTCAGCGAAATAGAAGTACCATCGTATTTCATTTCACAACAAATCTCAAAATCTTCGTTCAAGGACTTCTTTACCCTGTCATAAAACTCGGTTACTTCCGTTTCCGAATAGGTGTTAGTCAATGAAAGCATGGGATATTTATGTACCACCTGCATGAAGTTTTTGTTTATATCACTTCCCACACGCATACTGGGCGAGTTCTCATCTCTATGTTCCGGATGTTTTTCTTCCAGATCCTGAAGTTCACGCATCAGCTTGTCAAACTCCTGGTCTGTAATCTCAGGCGCATTCAATACATAATAATTATAGTTATGTCGATGAAGCTCCTCGCGCAATTGGTCTATTCTTTCTATTTCTGTCATATATATAAAGGTAGTTTTCCCGCAAAAATAGCTATTTTTTGAATGAAAAACACCTTCCGGCAAAGAGGAATTTGCTACTTTTGCAAAAAATAACCGAATATGAGAATAGACATCATTACCGTTTTACCCGAGATGCTGGAAAGCTTCTTCAACTGCTCTATCATGAGCCGTGCGCAGAAAAAAGGAATTGCAGAAATACATATACATAATTTACGCGATTATGCATACGACCGTTATCGCAAAGTAGATGATTATCCCTTCGGTGGATTTGCCGGTATGGTGATGAAGATTGAACCAATAGACCGATGCATCTCAGCTTTGAAAGCAGAACGCGAGTACGATGAAATTATATTTACATCTCCAGATGGAGAACAGTTTAACCAGCCGATGGCCAACTCACTTTCACTCGCAAAGAATTTAATTATTCTATGTGGTCATTTTAAGGGTATAGACTATAGAATACGTGAACATTTCATTACGAAAGAAATCAGTATCGGTGACTATGTTTTGACAGGTGGGGAGTTGGCTGCCGCCGTTATCGCCGATGCCGTAGTTCGTATTATTCCCGGGGTCATTTCTGACGAACAATCGGCATTGTCCGATTCTTTTCAAGATAATCTGTTAGCAGCTCCTGTATATACCCGTCCTGCAGAATACAAAGGATGGCAAGTTCCCGATGTGTTGTTATCCGGACACGAGGCAAAGATTAAAGAATGGGAGCTTCAGCAGTCATTAGAAAGAACACAGCGGCTAAGACCCGATTTGCTAAAATAAAAAATATATATAAAAAATAAAGAGATAAAAGCCTTATGATGAACATGGCTTTTACCTCTTTGCTTTTGTTTATATCATACCTGAAAAGATGTTCTCTCTTTAATATAACCTAAGTCCATCTTCCTTTTCCTTATATATTGATAAAGCTTTTTCAAGTGTTTTTCTACTCCATTTTTTCAAAAACAAGCCATTTCATCGAAAAAAAATAATTGAAGTTATCATTTTATACCCATGCAATAAGTTGTAACAACAACCATTTTTATACTCGTTCTATCTAGAGAAGGTTATAAAAAAGGCCCTGCAAGAAATGCTTCAATTTATTCATCTACACTCTCGCAGGCTATAATTTAAAAGATAAAATTTTCAGATTTCTAAAGCGCCTATTATATCTTTTACAGATGTATATCCATGACGTTCCAAATAGTCATTTATTCCTTCTGAAACTTTGACAGTAATAGCTGGGTCTATGAAGTTGGCAGTACCTATCTGTATTGCGGTGGCACCTGCCAACATAAACTCCACAGCATCCTTCCAGCCCATGATACCCCCTAGTCCAATGACAGGAATATTTACTGCTTTAGCGACTTGCCATACCATACGCAATGCGATTGGTTTCACAGCTGCACCACTCATGCCGCCGGTAATAGTGGAAAGTACAGGCCGACGCTTTTCAGCATCGACAGCCATCCCCAGCAGGGTATTGATCAGAGATACACTGTCCGCACCGGAAACCTCGGCCGCACGTGCTATTTCTGTGATGTCTGTCACATTGGGAGATAATTTTACGATCAGCGTCTTTTTATACACATTACGTACAGCTTTTACAACCTCGGAACACCCGCATGCGGAAACCCCGAAGGCCATACCGCCCTGCTTTACATTAGGGCATGAGATATTCAATTCTATAGCGGGAATATTATCCAGATCATTGATGATCTCGGCAGTCTTCACATAATCCTCTACAGCAGATCCGGATACATTAACGATCATATTAGTATGGATATCCCTTATCTGTGGATAGATATGTTCAACAAAATAATCCACCCCTTTATTCTGTAACCCTACCGCATTAAGCATCCCCATAGGGGTCTCTGCCATACGTGGGTAAGGATTACCCTCACGATGATGAAGGGTAGTCCCTTTTACAATGATGCCACCAATTTTTTCGAGGTCTACAAAGTCCTCAAATTCTTTTCCGTATCCAAAGGTACCCGATGCTGTCATAACCGGGTTACAAAGCTTTAAATCGCCGATATTTACACTTAAATCTGCCATAATAGTTTCTTTATATTAAATACAGGACCCTCTTTACAAACACACAAATGCCCTTCGTCCGTGTTCTCCACACAGCATAAGCATGCACCGACACCACAAGCCATCCTATTTTCCAGTGAAACCTCACATTCTATTCCATGAACTTTGGCGTATTTAGCTACCGAAATCATCATGGGTTTTGGACCACAGGTGTATATCATATCAAACCGATCTGTATGCAAGATGCTATGCTGTGTCACATAGCCTTTCTCGCCCATACTTCCATCTTCAGTTGTTGTATACACCTTACCTAATTTCTCAAAATACTCCAGCTGCAACAGATCTTTGGATGAACGTGCGCCTAGCAGGAAAGCAGGCGTACATCCCATTTTCACTAACTCAGCACCGAGCATCAACATCGGGGCGGTACCCACACCACCGCCAACCAGTAGCGGCTTTACCTTTGTCACATTCCGGGGCATTGTAAATCCATTGCCGAGAGGCATCACCACATTAACAATATCTCCTTGTTTCACAGTGGCTAGTTTGCGAGTGCCATCGCCAACTAATTGCACCAGGAACCAAACTTCATTGGTTGTTTTATCCACATAATTAATAGAAATAGGACGGCGGAGAAAAGTTGTATTGGAACCGTCAATACGTATCTCAGCAAACTGACCCGGCAGCATCTCGGGCAATGGGTTGGCATGAGTCAATTTTATCAGAACATAATTGGCATGCAATTTTATGTTCTGTGTAACCACAAGGTCTAAAATATATTTTTTCATGAAATAAAATTGGGTAAATTCATTTTCTATGCAAAGATACACGAATTTACCCAAATCTTATTCTGCTAACCGGCATTTTAGTGGATTCCCACCCTAATTTTCAGGCTTGAACGTTTCATAAGTCCCATTATCAAAGAATATTCTTATTTCAGTGATTTTTTTGGCAGGTATTTCCACATACTTAATTTCCTCACGCACAATCTCTTTAGGAGAATAAAGTGGTGTTTTAACCTCATTTTCCTTGCGATATTCCGGAGAAACTGGACGTTCGGGCGTAAATAATGAATTCTCATCAAACAAAGAAGGCGTATAATGAATGTTATTGTCTGAATCAACATCCGTTTCCATTTGTCCTTCACCATAGAGTAACCAGTCTAAACTGATATAGTCACACGCTTTGTGTATTTTCATGACGACTTCCAAGCTAGGATTATTCCTACCACTAAGAATATGGGAAAGAGAGGAAGGTGAAATTCCAATCTTCTCTGCAAATTGAGCTGCAGTCATATCTTCTTTCTGGATTATTTGAGCGATTCTTTCCTTCATTTACAAAAGTATAAGGCAAAATTTACAGATACAAAAGTAATTAATATAATTCATAAATGCAAATTTACAATATGGAAATGTATATCTTACAAAAGTAAAGTATGAGTATATTATTGGAAATAAATTAAGATTTACACACGTAAACCGCTCCTAAAAATACTATAATTATCACTTTATGCATGACTATATAAAATACTGATTATCTATAATATATACACAACAAAAATGATATATTTACAAATAAATATGATTATATAAGCAAATAAAATGCATACAAGTTATTAACCACTTTATCGACAAGATATAAAACACTGGTTTCAAGCATATTATCGTAATAAAATAAGAGATAAATAATTATTCATATACATTTATATATGTAATCTTCACTCTTGACTACTACCTTGTTTATATTTGTATTATTTACATTGTTAAACCTGCAAAGCTTATAATATCTCCTATATTAGGAAAGTTTACAGATGTAAGATTACAAAATTAAATTATAATTATTTCTAAAAGTGAATTTTCTCTGTTTTACGCTCCAGCTTGATCCTATGAATATTTTGTTTTCCTATTTTACAAGTATCAATGTATTTTTCATGGTAAAGACAAGAACTCCCCATCCAAGTTTTAGCCCATTTTCGCTTTATGGGATTCATAGATAATGAGAATCATAGAATGCACGATAAGAGGACAAAGTATGGATTCAAAATTTAAACTAACGTATGAATTTACAAAAAATAAATTGTCGCTGTTTACTTGCTTCATCTGCATTCTTTCCATTCTTCTTATTCATTTTACTCCGAAAAGGCTAAATACTGCCATTATTCATGTACAAACAGACATTCCCTTTAAAATACGCGATTCTAAGAAGGCGAAAAATGGTCTATCAATCTAGGAATAAGCAAGTTAATACTATTTTTCTCATCATCCATCTCTCATCATCTAGAAAAATAGAGAACAAAAACATAACTGTAGCATTAAATGAGGTAATAATAAAAGTATGAATGTAAAATATTATTCTCAATTGAGTCATCAACAGGATTTCTGCTAAGAGAAAGGATAAAAAGAATCCCGACACTTAAAAAAACAAAAGCATCGGGATAGCGGAATCTTGTTTGACCTCGTTAGTTAATGAAGAATTTTGTATACAAGTTCTCGCAGCAAATCTCCATCCTCCAAAGATGGATTACCCACTCCTTTTGATTTTGCATCACAGTAACGAATCTCACCAATAATTTGCATCACCTTTACTCCGCTATATTTTCTCATAGCAGCCATATAGTCTTTAGATTGCCATGGTGATTTAAGCCCCAGCTGATTGGCTATACCCTGCTCTGACTTATCAGGAGCATAATATGCAAGCATCAAATTAGAGAAGAAATTGAATAACACAGACAAGGTCATTTGCAAAGGATTTGTTTTGGGGTTCTCCTCAAAATATTTTATTATCTGATTAGCCTTGAAAACATCCTTTGCCACCAAAGCATTCCTAAGTTCAAAATTATTATAATCCTTACTTATGCCAATGTTACGTTCTATTTGTTCAGGAGTAATCCGCTTTTGCTCTCTTGGAAGCGTGATAATTAATTTTTCCAACTCTCCGGCCATACGGCTTAAATCTGCTCCAACAAATTCCGCCATCATTTCTGAAGCCTTAGGCTCTATTTCTACCGAACGACGTTTCAAGTAAGAAGATATAAAGCCAGGAAGCTGAGCATCCTTAATCTTTTTCGATTCGAAAAGGACACCTACTTTCTCTATTTCAGCTGCCAATTTTTTTCTTCTATCCAATGTACCATGTTTATGGCATAACACCAGAATTGTAGAATCCAAAGGTTTCTGGAGATAATAAGCAAGCTCTTCAATATTCTTTATATTCTGAGCTTCTTTTACTATTACAACTTGATATTTGGACATCATGGGATAACGCTTGGCTGCATTGATAACAGTCGCGATATCTGTATCAGCCCCATAGACAATAGTCTGATTGAATTCTTTTTCATTTTCATTTAACACCGTTTGTGCTATATACTCAGATATCCGATCTATATAATAAGATTCTTCACCCATTAGATAATAAACAGGCTTATAGATACGGTTTTTCAGTTCACGGGCTATTTCTTCGTATGTTGTTTCTTTTGCCATACACAGTAAAATTACCAGTCAAATTTTAAGTGCTTGACTGTTTTCTTTTCCTCAATAATCATTTGTAATGAAGCAATACCAATCTCCACATGCTCCTCTACATATTGCTGCGTTACAATACTGTCGCTTTTCTCCGTCTTCACCCCTTCAGGAATCATCGGCTGGTCGGATACCAGAAGTAATGCTCCAGTAGGAATATGATTGTAAAAACCGGTAGTAAACAGCGTAGCCGTTTCCATATCCACACACATGGCACGCGTTTTAAGGAGATACTTTTTAAACCCCTCATCATGCTCCCATATACGGCGGTTGGTAGTATATACCGTTCCGGTCCAATAATCGCGGGCATGGTCGCGGATAGCCGACGAGACGGCACGCTGCAACATAAATGCAGGTAACGCAGGTACCTCAGGCGGATAATAATCATTGGATGTTCCTTCTCCACGAATAGCTGCAATGGGCAGAATCAGATCTCCCAACTTATTTTTCCTATCTATGCCCCCACATTTACCTAAAAACAAACATGCTTTAGGCTGGATGGCCCCTAGCAAATCCATAATGATAGCAGCATTGGACTTCCCATGCCAAAATTAATAATAGTGATTCCTTCCGCATGTGCCGAAGTCATATTGGCATCACGTCCTAATACCGGCACATTAAATTTGTCGGCAAAAAGTTCCACATATTTATTGAAATTGGTCAGAAGGATGTATCTCCGAAATCATTCAAGCTTCTTTTTGTGTAGCGGGGAAGCCAGTTTGCTACAATTTCCTCTTTTGTTTTCATAATCTTTTGTATTTTTGCATCGGTTATTACCGAGTTACACTTATGCAAATTTACTAAATGTTATCATTAAACTTACCATCCTACGAAATTAAAATCGCGGAGCGAAATGGAAAAAATGTTATTTTCGATATGCTCCGCAAGAGATATGTCGCCCTTACTCCGGAAGAATGGGTAAGACAACATTTTGTTCATTACCTGACGGATTATAAAGGATATCCGAAGGGATTACTGGCCAACGAAATACAACTAGACTTAAACGGAACAAAAAAACGTTGTGATACTGTGCTCTACAACAAAGATCTAAGTGCCAAACTGATTGTGGAGTACAAAGCTCCACATATAGAAATCACACAAACAGTATTTGATCAGATAACCAGGTATAACATGGTTCTGAAAGTTGATTATCTGATTGTCAGCAACGGATTGAATCATTACTGCTGCCATATTGATTACAATACAAAAACATATCTTTTTCTACCAGAGATTCCCCACTATTCAGAACTGTAGATATATAAAAAACATTCTAAGCAACATCTCCTTACAAGATCTTGCTCAGAATGTGATGAAATTCTTTTTCCACAAAGAAAAAGATACTGCTTCAGGCGATATTATCTCTTGACAGTTTCCAAGTGCTGTTCAGCAATCACACCTGCCAATTCAGGGTCAATCATGATACGACCACAATATTCACATACGATAATTTTCTTACGCATACGGATATCAAGCTGTTTCTGGGGCGGAATCTTGTTAAAACAACCACCACATGCATCACGCTGAACATACACAATTCCCAATCCATTTCGAGAATTTTTACGGATACGTTTAAACGCCTGCAACAGACGCGGTTCGATAGTTGTTTCCAATACTTTTGCTTTCTCTCTCAGCTTTTCTTCTTCCTGCTTGGTTTCAGAAACAATTTCTTCCAATTCGGATTTCTTCGCTTCCAAGTCCTTCTTTCTTTCATCCAAGTCTTGATTACTGTGCTCTATCTCCTCGCTCTTTGCTTTTTCCGCTGCAATATATTCCTTTATGCGTTTCTCGCAAAGCTCGATTTCCAATGACTGGAATTCAATTTCCTTTGTCAACACATCATATTCGCGATTATTACGCACATTATCCTGCTGAGCTTTATATTTTTCAACAGAAGTCTTAGCTGTCTCAATTTCAATTTTCTTAGTCGCAATGTTTGATTTCAGTTCCTCGATATCAGCTTTAATTTTCTCGATACGAGTACTCAAACCGGCGACTCATCTTCAAGGTCTTGAACTTCAAGAGGAAGTTCCCCTCTCAGGGTCTTAATCTTATCGATTTCAGACAACATGGTCTGCAACTGATACAAAGCCTTCAGCTTTTCTTCCACTGTTAATTCGCTCGGGTCTTTCTTTGCTTCTCTAGCCATAGTTTTTTCTTACAAATATTTAATAGGATTTGTATTTACCCGGGTTATCTGGACTTCCAGTTCCGGAAACATCTCCTGCATGATTGAATAAAATATTTCTTTTGTATACTGCTCACTCTCATAATGACCTACTTCAGCTACCAGAATATTATTCTCGTAATTGAAATAATCATGATATTTCACTTCACCCGTGATAAATACATCAGCATCGGCACTTACCGCTTTAGGCAATAAAAATGCTCCAGCACCACCGCATAACGCTACTTTCTGTATCAAACGACCAGATAAACGAGTATGTCGCAGACAGCCCACTTCGAACGTCTTCTTGATGCGTTTCAAGAAATCCAGTTCGGTTTCAGGTTCTTCCAATTCTCCGATCACCCCCGAACCTACTTGTGTCCAAGTATTTTTCAACGGATAAAAATCAAAAACCGGTTCTTCATAAGGATGTGTTGCCAATAATGCTTTTACCGCCATAGCCTTTTTAAAAGCCGGAAGAACCGTTTCTATACGCACCTCGAACTCCTTATGCAATTCGCCTATTTCTCCACAGAACGGACTGGCTCCTTTCTGCGCACGGAAAGTCCCCTCACCTTCCAAATTATAGCTGCATGAATCATAATTACCTATGCAACCACAACCGGCTTCAAATAAAGCTTTTCTCACTCTATCAGCCTGTGCATCCGGCACAAAAGTTACAAGCTTCAATAAATATTCTTCTTTCGGGTCTAATATGCGTACATTTCTGAAACCTATCTTTTCAGCTATTTTATAATTGACACCTCCGGGTGCATTATCCAGATTGGTATGTGCCGAATAAATGACAATATCATTTTTAATGGCTTTCAAAACACACCGTTCAATGTAATCCCGACCAATAATAGATTTATAACCTTTAAATATAAGTGGATGATGTGATATAATCAGGTTGTATCCCAACATGACAGCTTCATCCACAACAGCTTCAGTAACGTCCAGACACAACAAAGCCCCTGTTGCTTCCGCTTCTGTCAGTCCAACTTGCAATCCGGCATTATCAAATCCGTCTTGCAAAGGCAGAGGCGCGAACCTTTCAAGGCACTTACTATTTCCTTAATTTTCATTCGTTCGCGAAAATTTGATTGCAAAGATAATCAATCCATTTGAATTTAAAAAGCAACCAAGCTATTTTTTATACTTTCCCCACTTTATCATTTTATTTTTCAAAGCATAACGTTCGTCAACAACACGGTCTGTCGGAAAAAAGTAAGATGAATACGCCATCCGCCCGAATGAAACGTAAATTTGCGGGCTAATATTCCTGTTTCTATCAAGCTAGTTTATCAATGATAAATGCTTTAATATCTACAGGAAATTCCTCTCCTTCATACATTATATCCGCAGTGACAAAGAAACCGGGAGTTGATAATTCTGCTATATATTTCCAAATTTGCTCATTCATGTTTTTCTATTTTATTGAAAGAAATATATAATGTATACAAAGCAAGGAAAAACCCTACTTCCGTTTGGTATCCTTATGAACTCGTAACAACCGGCCATAACTGTCGAATGATTTCCGTGAAGCCAGAAAAATGGTCATCATTAGTGAAAGCATAGATGCCACCACAGTTATAACTACAATCATAATCTGATATTTGATAGCCACATGTGGCGAACTTCCTCCCAATATCTGCCCAATCATAGTTCCCGGCAATGCAACAAGCCTGTTACTGCCATATTGGCAATGCCCGGACTGAACGCTTTAATAAGAGCCTGACGCACAAATGGAGCTATCGCCTCATTACGGGTAGCGCCATTCCCCAACAGAAAATAATAAAGTTGCTGTTCCCTACGCAATCCGGCATAGTAAGTATTTAATCCTATCACATTCACTCCCAACATATTCCCCATGATTATACCAAAAACCGGAATAAAATACTGGGCACTGAAGATGTTATCCAACTTTAATACAAAGCCAAGGAAATAAAGTCCGACAAGCACCACTGTTACAAAAAAACCGATAGAAATAGGAATCATCAAAATTCCGCGTTTTAACCGCGTACGCGTCAAAGCCGTTTCAGCAGCCACCCCAACCATGATGATCACCCACAAAAAATTAATAAACGGATTGTTCCATTCAAACAGAAAACGAAGATAAGCCCCAATCAAAAACAACTGTATAATCATACGTACTGTGCCTATCAGAACCGGTTTAAGCAAGCCCGTCTTGAAACGCCATAAAAAATAAACCGGAATAAGCATCAGCAGCAATCCTACTCCCAAACTGCCATAGTCTATATCAATTGTTCCCATCAGTCAGATTATAAAGTAAATACCTTGTCGCATCCGGCAGCAAACTGTTTGTCATGCGAAACAGACAATATAGTCATTCCTTTACTGCATAAGGATTTAAAGAAGTTAATCACCCGTAAACACGATTCCGGATCAAGTGCCGAAGTCGGTTCGTCCACTACCAGTAAAGGTTTGTCAAGCAAGGCTGTCACTGCCAACATGATACGCTGACGCTGACCACCCGACACTTCATTTACCCGTTTATCATAAAGTTTCTCTTCCAATCCTAATGATACGAAATAATCCATCAGCCGCTCTTTGCTGAATCCCGCCTCACGATTTGCCTTCAGTTCAAAAGGCATCCGCACCATTTCACTGACCCATTCCAAAGGAAGAGCCAACTCCTGGGGAATCCATGCTATTTTCTTTCGGATATGATCCGCCGTCTTAGGTGCCAGCAGTGTGCCGTCCACCCTTATTGTCCCTTCACTTAAAGGAACAAAGCCCAAAACAGCTTTCAGCAATGAAGATTTTCCACTGCCGGAACCACCACAAATGCATACACTTTCTCCGTAATGAACTTGCAGGTCAAGTCCTCTGAAAAGAGTCAGATTACCAAAACTTATAGATATATTTTCTATATTAATCATCACATTAAAACAAAAAGAGTCGGGAGCATTCACTGCTGCCGACTCCACATAATGTATTAAAAATAAAATAAATGTGTCGAAGTTTAATATGCTCTCGCAAAGAGAACACGGCGAGCAGATGGTTTTCCGGTTACCATACACTTGCCCGGAGTCAGGCTCTCTTCATCAGCATCAAAAGGAAGACAACGAATTGTTGCCTTGGTATCCTCTTTAATCCGGTCTTCCGTTTCCGGGGTTCCATCCCAATGAGCCAGAATAAAGCCACCTTTCTCTATCTGTTCCTTGAAATCATCGTATGAATCCACTTTCACGATATGTTCGTTACGATAGTTCAATGCCTTCTGATAAATATTGTTCTGAATATCCTCCAACAATTGTTGTACATATTCTTCGATTCCGTCGCAAGAACGAGTTTCTTTTTCCAATGTATCACGACGCATCACTTCCATTGTATTGTTTTCAAGATCACGGCCACCCATTACCAAGCGAACAGGCACACCTTTCAGTTCGTAATCTGCAAACTTGAATCCCGGACGCTTATTGTCTGCATTATCATATTTCACAGAAATACCCATTGCTTTCAACTTGTTGACAATGCCTTCTACTTTTGCATCAATCTTCTTCAGCATTTCATCATTCTTATAAATAGGAACGATAACTACCTGAATAGGAGCCAAATGTGGTGGCAACACCAATCCGTTATCATCAGAGTGAGTCATTATCAATGCACCCATCAAACGGGTAGATACTCCCCAGGAAGTAGCCCAAACATAATCCAGCTTATTGTTTTTGTCAACAAACTGTACATTGAACGCTTTCGCAAAATTCTGTCCCAAGAAGTGAGAAGTACCACATTGCAATGCCTTTCCATCCTGCATCAAACCTTCGATGGTGTAAGTATCCAACGCACCCGCGAAACGTTCATTAGCCGATTTTACCCCTTTGATTACCGGGACAGCCATATACTTCTCGGCGAAGTCACCATACACATGCAACATTTTCTGTGCTTCCGCTTCTGCTTCCTCGCGGGTCGCATGAGCCGTATGACCTTCCTGCCACAAGAACTCCGCAGTACGCAGGAACAATCGGGTACGCATCTCCCACCGCATAACATTTGCCCATTGGTTGCACAAGATAGGCAGGTCACGATAGGAATTAATCCAGTTCTTATATGTACTCCAAATGATTGTTTCAGATGTAGGGCGGATAATCAATTCTTCTTCCAGTTTGGCAGCCGGATCTACGATAACACCCGAACCGTCCTCTGCATTCTTCAGACGATAGTGAGTAACTACAGCACACTCTTTGGCAAATCCTTCTACGTGCTCAGCTTCACGGCTAAGGTAAGATTTCGGGATAAGCAACGGGAAATAGGCATTTACGTGACCGGTTTCCTTAAACATATCGTCCAACTGACGCTGCATTTTCTCCCAAATGGCGTATCCGTAAGGCTTGATAACCATACATCCACGCACAGGTGATTGTTCAGCCAAATCGGCCTTCACCACCAAGTCATTATACCACTGAGAATAATTCTCGCTTCTTTTGGTAAGTTCTTTCAATTCTACTGCCATGCTATATCGTTATTTTTGTTTTTCCTTTTTAAGAGTTTGCAAAATTAGTAAAAAAGCATGGGAAAGTACTAATGATTTAGCAAAAATATAGAGTCGAAAAATATAAAAATAACTTATTGATAACGATAATACCACCAATAGGTATCACCATATTCCCGCCGCATACGGTTTTTCTCTTCCACTGGTGATGAAAATTCCTTCTGACGGTTAAGAAACTCATCCAAACGCCGCACCATCAGCGTGTCTTTAACTTCTCTTCCATATCCAGGATGAGTCCGTTTATAAAGCACCAATGCCTCACGATAATAACGCGGCAATGTATCTTGCTCGAAACAATACATATCAACCGCCGATACAAATTTATCCAATTTCTTATCCAGCAGCAATGCACTCATATAATAATTCAAAGCGGTATGTCTACCTATTTCATCACGACAGATACGGGCCAAAAAGTCTACTGTCTCTTCTGCAACATGTGGTCTTACACCAAGATGAGCATACAAGCTATCGGCATTCAAGCGCAAAGTTTCCTGAGAATGAGGCGCAAACAAAAGCCTTCCGCACCATAATATTGAGGGTATTCAAACAAATGCTCCCCCATGGTACCTTCCAAAGACATAGCATAGGCTCTAAGCACTGTCAATGTACGGGTTGTTTCCAAAGACTTTGCTCCTATCATCCGTGCAGCTTCATAATGATGATTACGGATAGCCTGCTCCACAGCCAGTTCATGATGAAAATTCACATTCGTATTTCCTATACCTACCGTCATCAGGCATAAAAGTGTCAAAATTGCTAAGTTAGAGTTTATTAAGCCCAATATAGAACCCTCTTGATTCAACCAGGAACGAAACACACGCCGTAAAGTATAGACAACACCTATATATATAAGCAAAAGCAACGGCAGCAGCCAAAACCATTTATCCTCTATGTTTCCTCCGTGGAAAATAGTCCGGTCCACATCCGTCAGCACTCCCAGCAACAGACAAGACGGGAAATAAGAAAGTGTTCGCACAGGGCCTTTTAATCCCATCAATCCATTGATTCCCCAACGGAATACCAATAAAACCACTGTAATGATGATAGCTCCTGCCAACGGAGAATAATGTGTCTTTCCTTGTGACAATGAATAATGCAATGCACCTACGACATCTTTCTGAAGCACAAAAAGATAGACAATACTAAAAATAGAGAAAAGAAGACCGCACGCAACCGTGAGGATGCGGGCGGCTCTTTTATAGGATAAGCTGTTGTTGCTGCTCATAAATTACTCTTTCACTTTTTTCAATACCACAGCCGAACGGGCAGGCAGATACAGTTTCAGCCATTCCTTTTTATCCTTCTTATAAAGAGGGTCGAAATTAGTGAAATGACGTATACTGTCATCAGCCAGACCATTGCCTCCGAAAGCTGTCGCATCCGTATTCAGTACCACATCATACGCCCCGACAGGCACTAGGAAACCATAGTCTGTAAATGACTTGGTAGGATTGAAATTAAATACAAAAATCAAATTCTTACGCCGGTAAGCCAACACTTGGTCACCATCGTTATGCCATACCTCAATCACTGGAGTATCCTGAATATTTTTCACACTTTCAATGAGGTGGACCATAGCTGAATCAAAATCGCCCAAGTAATGGTAACACAGGTTCTTATTATCAAAAAGTCCCCACTGACGACGGGCATATTTATGCGACCATCCGTTACCTTCACGTGGAAAATCAATCCATTCGGGATGCCCGAATTCATTACCCATAAAGTTCAAATATCCTCCATTGATGGTAGAGGCAGTAAGCAAACGAATCATCTTATGCAATGCGATGCCACGATGCACTGTATAATTTTCATCCCCTTTCTGGAAATGCCAATACATATCAGCATCTATCAGACGGAAAATAATAGTCTTATCGCCCACCAATGCCTGGTCATGGCTTTCGGCATACGAAATAGTCTTCTCGTCCTTACGTCTGTTGGTCACTTCCCAGAACATGCTGCTCGGTTTCCAGTCTTCATCAATCTTCTCCTTGATTGTTTTAATCCAATAATCCGGAATATTCATGGCCATACGGTAATCAAACCCATATCCACCATTTTGAATCGGTGCTGCCAACCCGGGCATACCCGAAACTTCTTCCGCAATGGTAATCGCTTTGGAATTTACCTGATGAATCAACTTGTTGGCCAATGTCAAATAACAAATCGCATTATCATCCTGATTCCCGTTAAAGTAATCCCCATAATTACAGAAAGCCTCTCCCAAGCCGTGGCTATAATACAACATAGATGTCACACCGTCAAAACGAAAACCGTCAAAACGGAACTCATCCATCCAATACTTACAATTGGACAGCAAGAAATGAATCACTTCATTCTTACCATAATCAAAGCATAAGGAATCCCATGCCGGATGTTCACGCCGGCGCCCGGATAGAAGTATTGATTAGGATCACCGGCAAAATTGCCAAGTCCCTCCACTTCATTCTTCACGGCATGAGAGTGAACAATATCCATAATGACGGCAATTCCCATTCTATGCGCCGTATCAATCAATTCCTTCAATTCATCCGGTGTACCGAAACGGGATGACGGAGCGAAAAAGCTGGAAACATGATACCCGAAACTCCCATAATAAGGATGCTCCTGAATAGCCATAATCTGAATACAATTATATCCGGCTTCCGCTATACGCGGCAATATTTTCTCACGGAACTCATTATAAGTGCCTACCTTTCTTCTTCCTGAGCCATACCGATATGACATTCATAAATCATCAAAGGATCAGTCTTTGCACGGAACACCTTCTTTCTAAACCGGTAAGGATTCTCCGGCTCCCAAACCTGTGCGCTGAATATCTTTGTCTGATCATCCTGTACCACACGGTTAGCCCATGCTGGTATACGTTCTCCTTCACCGCCATTCCAACGGACTTTCAGTTTATACAAATCACCATGCTTTATAGCACCGCTTTGTAATTCCACCTCCCATACGCCAGGAGAGTTCTTTACATGGTACATCCTATAATCGCCATGCTCTTTCCAGTCGTTGAAATCTCCGATAAGATAAATTTCCTTCGCATTCGGAGCCCATTCACGGAACACCCACCCTCTTCTGGTACGATGCAAGCCGAAATATAAATATCCGGTGGCAAAGTCCGACAAAGTTCCTTTGCCTCCAGTCAGTTCCAATTCTTTGTCTAATGCATGCTGATGGCGTCCTTCAATCGCTGCCGAATACGGTTCCAGCCAAGGATCACTTTCTATTATGCCTAATTTAGGAGTGGTATTTTCCATAATATGATTACTTGTTAGTTATTCTCTTTCAAACCAAAACTTTAACGATCACTTTTTTCACGCCGTCAGGAGACACTCCCGGAGCATGAGCATCCTGTGGAAAAAAGATGGCAAACATTCCCGGCTTTACAGGAATATAGCTTTCGGCAAGTCCCGGATAGAACGAGATATCCTTATCTGCATCATAGTCTGCTTCGGGAAGATCTTCACGGGCTGTATAACCCATCACTTCCACCCCTGACAGAGGAATCTGTATATCAATAAACTGATTATGAGTTTCTAATTTTGCTTCTTCTTTAGTTTTAGGCTTGGTCTGAGAAAAGTTTACTACCAGATCATCACCCTGTAATTTTACTTTTCCTAATTCCTGAGCGTTCAAGTCTGTAGCCTTCAGATATTCCATTGCTTTAGCGAACAAAGGATTCAATGAAGCGTACTTTTCTAAGTTTTCTAATCTGTCTACTACCATAATTATTTCATTTTAATGGTTAAAATATTGCTTTTATCATTCAAAGTCGTCTATTGTGAAATTTGTAAAATCAGCAAAACGCTTCAGTTGCTTGAAAACATCCTCTACTTTGTCCAACAGGTCAGGGGCAAGGAAAAACGCATCAGGCACCATATAAGCACAGGTATAATCCTTACATTTTAAATAATCAATATATTCAAAATCTTTCGGAAATCCTTTGGGAGCCGTTTTTAAGTGATTTTCTCCGATAACAGGAAAGTATTGCTTGAACGCAGGATCTTCCACAATTTCTCTGTATTCATCTATGTTGTCATAAATGGACTGGCGGACAGCTTTCAGCACTTTAGATTCCAGACACCAGCTTCCACCAGCAAGCATACAGTTATCATGCTCTATATGAACATAATATCCACAATGTTCTGATTTCTTTCCACGGGCGTTGATATAGCCGCCCAAGTGTATTTTATAAGGAGTCTTATCACTAGAAAAACGCGTGTCACGATAAATTCGGTATGTACAGTCCTTAGCTTGAATACCGACAATACTTTCGTCAAACAACGAAATACGGGCGATGATTGCTGTCAGTAATTCCTCAAACTCTTTTTGAGCTTTCAGATATTCATCCTTATGCTCCTGAAACCACTCCCGATTATTGTTTGTGGCCAGGTTTTTTAAAAATTGAAAGATAACAGATACATCCATGTTACATTATGTTCATGTGTTCACTTGACAAACTTACAAAATATATTTGTAACGAACTAGAAAAAAGCGAAGTATTTATTTTTTTCCCAAGACCTTGAGAAACCCATCATGCAGCTTTCCATTGGTAGCCAACACTTCATGACCGGAATAGAAATCTCCCCCTCCGCTGTAATCTGTCACTTTTCCACCGGCATTCATCAAGATTATCGAACCGGCCGCAATATCCCACGGTCCCAGCAGTCCTTCTATACGGGCTTCAAAGCGACCGGCAGCTACATAGCAAAGTTCTGCCGCAGCTGCTCCTTGCAGGCGCATACCTCCCACATTTCCATACAACTCGTGCACAATATGCTCCGCCAATGGCTTATACTTTTGCGAATCGTATGGAAAGCCTAACGCCACAAACGCTTCGTCCATATCAGAAACATCTGATACATGTATTTCTTTGTTGTTCAGATAAGAAGGCGCTCCTTTATAAGTCCAGTAAAGTTCATCGCGGCATACTTCATACACCACTCCAACCAGCAGTTCTTCTTTACTACGAAGGGCGATACTCACACAATAAGGAGCATTATTATGGATAAAATTGGTGGTTCCGTCCAGCGGGTCTACCAGCCAGCAATAGTTTTCCGTAGTCAGGCTGCCCGAACCTTCTTCGGCAATGAATCCTGCTTCGGGAAGCAATTCCCGAAGTTGAGCCACAATACGGCGTTCCGATTCTTTATCTACATACGATACATAGTCGTGAGCATTTTTCTTCTCTACCTTGCTACGGTCAAAACCGCTACGCTCTTTACGAAGAAAAGCACCCGCCCGGAGTGCTATTTCACGTACTTTCAACGTTATCTTCTCTAAATCCAACATTATATTCTTATTTTTGTTCCGCATCCAGCGTTCCAAACTTATAAACACCTTTACGGATTACATTTCCATTCTTGTCAGTCTCCACAAAAGCGCCGTGTTTCTTCCCTTGTTTGAAAAATCCGTCATAGCGTACTCCGTTCTTATCTTCAAGCACGCCTTTGCCGTCTTCCTTTCCTTTTACGAAATGGCCCTTATATTTGGTTCCGTCAGCCGTGCGCAAAGTGCCTTCACCGTCGGCCATGTTGTTTTTCCATTCACCTTCATAGTCATCGCCGTTCGCCCAGATATAGTGTCCTTTACCGCTGCGCTGGTTATTCACCCACTGCCCTTCATACACAGCACCGTTGGCCCATGTAAAGGTTCCGGTCCCATGCTGCTCGCCGTTCTTGAACTGCCCTACATACTTGTCGCCATTCTTGTGTACATAAATTCCCTGCCCGGTACGTTCACCGTTTACGTAGTCACCTTCGTAACGGTCACCGCTATTAAAGTAATAAATACCTTTACCATGCTGCACGTCATCCTTCCAGTCGCCCACATACTTGTCACCGTTGACATAGTAAAATGTCCCCTTTCCGTCACGTGCGTCATCTTTCCACTCACCTTCATATTTTGACTGGTCGGGCCATACCATAACGCCCTGTCCGTTTTTCTTGTCTTCTTTCCATTCGCCCTCATATTTGGCTCCTGCTTTCCAGGTATAAGTACCCTTTCCGCTACGTTTGTCCTGAAACCAGTTACCTATATAACATCTCCGTTATAATAATACATAGTGCCTTCACCCTGCTGATAGTCGGCAAACCACATACCTTCATACCGATTATTATTCATAAAATAATAGGTTCCGCTGCCGTGTTGCTGATCCTGGAACCATTGCCCCACATACTTTTCTCCATCGTGAAACGTATATGTCCCGTTCCCCTCGCGTTTACCTTTTATATATTCCCCTTCGTAGGTATTTCCGTTCTTGTAGATTGTTTTTCCTTTACCGTTTGGTTTTCTACCTTTCAGCTCTCCGGTATATTCGCCCCCGTCTTTAAAAGTATAATTCCCGATTTTTATCTGAGCGGTGGCCAATGTACTGACCGATGCCAAAAGCAATAATATATATACGTATTTCTTCATTGGTTCGTTACTTATAATAGATAAGATTTACGCCAAAGATACGATTTTCTATCTTTGGACATGATAGGTTATTACACTTTTTTACCCGCAATGACCTCTATTAAGTTTTCTTTGCAGAAATACTTTTGAGCCAATATGCGTATTTCTTCTCTGGTGATTCCCCGGATGGCATCCAGCGAACGGATAAAGAAGCGTTCGTCCAGCCCTGCCGTTTCTATATAAATCCAGGCATCAGACAAAGAAAAAGGTCCCTCGTACGACCGGCATAAATCGCCCAGCATATAGTTCTTCACCATTTCCAATTCTTCTTGAGGAACGAGATCATTACACAATTTGTCCATCTCCCGATAAACTTCTGTTATGATAGAATTCACATATTCATTGGCCGCCTCGGTACTGACAGTCAGTATTCCCGTTCCCGGATAGGACACAATGCCTGCGCCGATACCGTATGTATATCCCTTGTCTTCACGGATATTGGACATCAGACGGCTTCCGAAATACCCTCCGAACAAAGTGACCATGACACGTGCCTTCAAAAAGTCCGGATGATGACGGTCCATTACGAAACATCCCATTTTCAAGGAACTTTGAAGTGCATCCTCACGTTCTATAAAGATACGCTTTTCTTTGGTGGTAACCGGAGGAACAAGCGTTGTCTTTGCTTTTTCCGTCACTTCCCCCCATTGTCCACTTCCCAAGTTATCTTCTATACAACGGATAATTTCCGATGTGACCTTTCCCGAAATATATACCGAACAATTACCCGAATGATAATATTTCCGATAAAACGAACGGAGCACCTCCGGGGTAATCCGGTCATAATCCTCCGCTACCGCATAGCGCCCGAAAGGATGCTCCGGACCGAACAAGGCTGTATTCAACTGCTTTCGGGCAATCATTTCCACCCGGGTGCTGTTCACCAGAAATTGCTGTTTGTTCGTATCGGCCACCACGGAAAGTTCCTTTGCCGGAAACGTAGGAGCCTTTATCATCTCGGATATGACGGCCAGCGTGCGGGCAAAATATTTATTCAGAGAGTAAAGTGTTATGAATCCATAGTTCACGGAAGAAGATAACTCCAGCCAGGCTCCGTAATAATCCAATCGCTCCGCAATCTGTGAAGACGTTAAATTTCCAGCTCCCTCACGCAGCATCCTGTTGGCGAACATAGCTGCAACGGCTGTTCCTGATTCCATTGTTCCGCCTCCTATCAGAAGATCAAAACGTACAACATCCTCGGTTCCCGCATGAATGATATTCAGAGGCATCCCATTCTTCATCGTCCTCCTGTCGGGACGGGTTATACTGAATTCGCTTAGTTGGCGGATTGGCGGTGGGGTGGTTCTGTCCAGCATTTACTTCCCCTCCCTCTGTTTTAAAAATGCTTCGGCACGTGCCAGATCCTGAGGCGTATCAATGCCTATTGTCTCCACTTCACTGATTCCCACCTTAATAGTATAACCATTTTCCAGCCAACGAAGCTGCTCCAACGATTCAGCCAGCTCCAGCGAAGATTGTGGAAGCGAAGTTATTTCTTTCAGTACATCGGCCCGATAAGCATACAGACCGATATGTTTATAGTAAGTATGCCCTTTCAGCCAGCCTTCCTTCTCCGCGTTACGTTGGAAAGGAATGACGGAACGGCTGAAATACAAAGCATTCATATTCTTATTAACCACCACTTTCGGAGAATTTACATTCTCCAAAGCTTCAAACCCGTCTTCGGGAGTGAAAGGTTTCACCAAAGTCGCAATCTGTGTAGCCGAATCTTCAAAGCAAGCTTTCACAGCTTCAAGCTGTGATCTTTGAATAAAAGGTTCATCACCTTGAATATTTACAACCACATCATATCCTTGTCCTACTTTGGTATACGCTTCATAACAACGGTCTGTGCCACTTTTATGGTGAACGGAGGTCATGACCACTTTTCCGCCAAAAGCTTTTACGGCGGATTCAATGCGTTCATCGTCCGTCGCTACGTATGCTTCATCCAATATACCGGCTACTTGTTCATAGACTCTCTGAATCACAGGCTTGCCTCCCAAGATGCCAAAGGTTTGGCCGGAAAACGTGTTGAGGCATATCTCGCAGGAATAATTCCAATAAATTTCATGGTACCATTTCTTTTATATATTCATGCAAAAGTAACAAAAACATTTCATACATTTGCACCATTAATGCAATAAATGTTATGGACGAACACCATTGTTTGCTTTGTATGGGCTCTAATACAAACCGTTACGCGCAACTCTCGGTTGCACGGGAAGCATTACGTGCCACATTTCCTGATATTCATTTCGGCGAGATGATGGAAACGGAAGCTGTTGGCAGCGGCTTTCACTCCCCTTTCAGCAATCAACTGGCAAAATTCAGCACAACGCTTTCACCCGATTCTGTTCATGATTTGTTTAAAGAATTGGAACGACGCTGCGGACGGATTCCTGAAGACAAGGCTCAAGGAGTAGTAAAACTGGATATTGACCTACTGGTCTTTGACAATAAGATATTAAAACCGGAAGATATGGAAAGAGAATATATCCGCCGTGGAATGTCTGTGCTTTTTTAGAATTTATACCTTTTATATATTAATCATTATTCACCTTGTGATAACCCGCCTCCATATCCCCCTACGGCAAACGATAGTGTTACTGAAAGGGCCAGCCTGACAGGTGGGAAAACAGCTAAGTATCTTCATTGGCAGACCTAAGGCTTTCTACCAGGAAGACTAAGGCTTTCCGGCCGTTCTATTTCTATCTCCATAGGCTTTGGAGATAGAACACAACAGGGAAAAAAGCCTTAACCTGCCAAGAAAAAGAGGTTAGCCTTCCTTGAAAAAACATTTAATAAAAACTAAAGAACACATTTTTTTCACTTCATCTGTTTGTTGTTTCCAATGATTCCTTATACATTTGCGTTTACTAACAATTCTGTTAAACAAATATGATAATATGAAAGAAGAAACGAGCAATACAGAACAATCCATACTAAAAGCCGCTGAAAAAGAATTCCTTAAGAAAGGATTCTCCGGAAGCAAGACAACAGAAATAGCTAAGGAGCTGGTGTAACCCATGCCATGCTGCATTATTATTTCCGTACAAAAGAGAATCTGTTCAACAAAGTATTTGAAGAAAAAGCCAAGCAACTGGCCGATACATTCCTTTCTCGTGTAGATGAATCATTGCCTTTTTTGGAGAAAATAAAATGTTTCATTGAAGCACACTTCGACCTTTTGACTGCTAATCCCGAACTACCTTTATTTATATACAGGGAGATTCTGACCAATGAATGCGGAAAAGAAATTTGCCGTAAAACCTTGTTCCCTAATTTCCGGTTAGCAATCAGTCTGCTCGACCGGTCACTGCAAGAGGAAATAAAGAAAGGCACAGTACGCCCCGTCAAAGCGGAAGATTTAATGGTCAGCGCCATTTCACTCAATATTTTCGTCTTTGTGGCAAACCCACTGATACAATTGTTTGTGGAAGAAAAAGGTGAAGAATATCATCAATATATGGAACGCAGAAAACAAGAAAATGTAGAAATCATATTAAGCAGATTAAGAAAATGAAAAGGTTATTCATTCTCACAAACCTTTCTTCTTGGCATCAGTCCCATTTGTTTGAATGCACAGGAACTCACGCTGGAAGAGTGTCAGCAGCAAGCCCGGGCACATTATCCGCTGATTAAACGGTACGGGCTGATTGAAAAGACGAAAGAATACAATATCTCTAACGCTGACAAGGGTTATCTGCCGCAAGTTTCATTATCCGCCAAAGCCAGTTATCAATCGGATGTAACGGAAATACCCGTTGACCTACCCGGAATTGATATTCGCGGTATGCGCAAGGATCAATACCAAGCCATGCTGCAACTGGACCAAGTGGTATGGGACGGTGGTAACATCCGGGCACGGAAAGAGGTAACCCGTGCCACATCCGAAGTGGACAAACAGAAACTGGAAGTGGACATGTATGCCATCAACGAACGGGTAAACCAACTTTTTTTTGGTATCCTGTTATTGAAAGAGCAATTGAAGCAAAACCAGCTTATGCAGGAAGAATTACAAAGGAATTATGACAACGTTACAGCGTATGTAAAGAATGGTATTGCCAATCAAGCTGATTTGGATGCTGTAAAAGTGGAACAATTGAACAACATACAGCAACGTCATACTCTGGAAGCCACATATCATGCTTACAGCGAGATGTTGAAGATCATGATTAACCACCCTACTCCTTTAACCGGGAACACACTAAAAAAACCAGATGTAAATGCCTTATTGTATAAAGGAGAAGCCTATTCTGCAGAATTCATCCGACGTCCGGAACTTAACTTGTTTGCGGCACAGAATCAGCAACTGGAAGCGCAACGTAAACAACTTACCGCCAAGAACCTGCCTAGGTTAGGCATATTTGTACAAGGAGCATACGGCAACCCGGGACTGAATATGCTGAAAAATGAATTTTCGGCCTATTATGTAGCAGCGTACGCCTTTCCTGGAACTTCAGTAACCTATATACTCGTAAGAATGAATCTCGCCAATTAATACTGAATCAACAAGATGTGAACGTACAGAAAGAAACGTTCTTGTTTAACACTCATCTGGAAATCACTCAAAACAACAGTGAAATTAAGAAACTGACGGAACTGATGAAGAACGATGAGGAGATTATCACCCTACGTAACAACATTAAAAAATCAGCCCAAGCAAAAGTCGCCAACGGAACACTGACCGTTACAGAAATGCTACGTGAAGTAACAGCCGAGAACATTGCCAGGCAGAATAAGATTCTGCATGAAATTCAGTTATTATCAGCCATTTACGAATTAAAATATACAACAAACCAATATGAGAACAAATAAATATATCTTGCTTGCCGCCACTCTGCTCGGTTTATCCTCTTGCGGAAACAAGAAAGGCGACTATGATGCATCAGGCACATTTGAAGCTACCGAAGTAATTGTATCCTCCGAAGCCAATGGCAAGATCATGCAATTCAATATAGAAGAAGGACAGTTATTAAAGGCCGATGAAGAAGTGGGGTGTATAGATACCTTACAACTCTATTTGAAAAAGATGCAGTTACTGGCCAGCGGTAAAGCGATAGCCAGCAAAAGCACGGACATCAATAAACAGATAGCTGCCACAAAAGAACAAATCGGCAAAGCCGAATATGAAAGGAAACGCACAGAAAACTTGCTGAAGGAAAATGCCGCCACCCAAAAGCAAATAGATGATATTGACTCCCAGATTGCCGTTCTGAAAAAACAGTTGGAAGCACAGATCTCTACGCTTCAACGCGGCAATGCCAGTATCACAGAAGAAAGCTCGGCCTACGAAATACAAGTAGCCCAACTGGATGACCAGCTTCGCAAATGTCACATTACCAGTCCGATTTGCGGAACAGTACTGGCCAAATATGCCGAAGCCGGGGAACTGGCCACGCAAGGAAAACCTTTATTTAAAGTGGCGGATGTGCAACATCTTTTTTTTACGCGCCTATATCACCGCCGATCAATTATCTCAACTGAAATTAGGAGATAAAGTAAAAGTGTTTTCTGATTTAGGAGAAGATGACCGCCGGGAATACGAAGGAACAATCACCTGGATTTCAGACAAATCGGAATTCACCCCTAAAACAATCCAGACACGTGACGAACGCGCCAATCTGGTATACGCCACAAAAATAGCAGTAAAGAATGACGGATACATCAAGATAGGCATGTACGGAGAAATGAAGAAATAAATAAGACAATGGATTATATCGTTTCTGTCAAAGGAGTTAGCAAAAGTTACGGTGAAGTTCAAGCCCTGAAAGATGTATGCTTTGAGGTGAAACCGGGAGAAATCTTCGGGCTTATCGGACCGGACGGTGCAGGAAAGACTACTCTTTTCCGCATTCTCACCACACTGGTGCTAGCCGATGAAGGGAAAGCGGAAGTCTGCGGGCAGGATGTGGTGAAGAATTACAAAGAGATACGCCGGCAGGCAGGATATATGCCGGGACGTTTTTCCTTATACCAGGATTTGTCCGTAGAAGAGAATCTCACTTTCTTTGCCACGCTTTTCAATACACTATCCGGGAGAACTACGCATTGGTAAAGGATATCTACCAACAAATAGAACCTTTCAAACACCGGCGTGCCGGAAAACTATCCGGCGGCATGAAACAAAAACTGGCTCTGAGTTGTGCACTGATTCACAGGCCTTCCATTCTGTTCTTGGACGAACCTACCACCGGTGTGGACCCTGTATCCAGAAAGGAGTTCTGGGACATGCTGCTGAAATTGAAACAAGAAGGTCTTACCATCATTGCGGCAACGCCTTACCTGAACGAGATGAAATGCTGTGACCGTATTGCATTTATTCGTGAAGGAAAGATTCAAGGCATTGACACTCCGGACCGTATTCTTCAACAGTTCAGTTCGATCCTTTCTCCTGAAGGGCTGTCTTTTAATGAACCGCAAGTCACCGGACGATACGCCATAGAGGTAGAAGGCTTGACCAAACAATTCGGCAACTTCACTGCAGTGGACCATATCTCATTCAAAGTGAAACAGGGAGAGATTTTTGGTTTCCTAGGTGCTAATGGCGCCGGAAAAACAACAGCCATGCGCATGTTATGCGGTTTATCACAACCTACCGAGGGAAAAGGTACAGTAGCGGGCTTTGACATAGCCACGCAATACGAGCAGGTTAAAAAGAAGATCGGATATATGAGCCAGAAGTTCTCACTGTATGAAGATTTAAAAGTATGGGAAAACATCCGGCTATATGCAGGGATTTATGGAATGAGCGACAAGGAGATCGCTGAGAAAACAGACAAGGTGCTGGAACAATTAGGACTCTTGAATGAGAAAAACACATTGGTCCGGTCACTTCCCTTGGGATGGAAACAAAAGCTGGCTTTCTCGGTAGCTATTTTCCATGAGCCGAAGATCGTTTTTCTGGATGAACCGACAGGAGGGGTAGACCCTGCACACGCCGGCAGTTCTGGGAATTGATTTATCAGGCGGCAGAACGGGGAATCACCGTCTTCGTTACCACCCACTATATGGATGAAGCGGAATACTGTAACCGGATTTCAATGATGGTGGATGGAAAAATCGAAGCGCTGGACACCCCACAACGGTTAAAAGAACGGTTCCATGCCCAAGATATGGATGAAGTATTCAGACAATTGGCACGCAAGGCCGTAAGAAGTTGAAAAAGAGATAGAGAAAAAGAGAATGAAACAATTTATATCATTTGTGCGAAAAGAATTCTATCACATTTTCCGGGACCGCCGGACGATGCTGATATTACTAGGTATGCCTGTCGTACAAATTATTCTTTTCGGTTTTGCCATCACCACCGAAGTAAAGAATGTAAAAGTAGCCGTGCTGGATTTCTCAAAAGATGTATCCACCCGGCAAATCATCGACAAACTGGATGCCAGTGACTATTTCAATGTCAACAAGATGCTATATGACAACGACGAGATAGAGGAAACACTCCGGAAAAGCAGTTCAGACCTGGTCATTGTGTTTGAGGCCGGTTTCGATAACAATCTGCGGCATACCGGTAAAGCCCGAGTACAACTGATAGCCGATGCCACCGATCCCAACAATGCTACCATACTGACCTCTTACGCATCCAATATTATTGCAGATTATCAGCAAAGCCGGATCATGCAACAACAATCACCCATACAGATTATCCCCCAAATAAAGTTATTGTACAATCCGGGTATGCAAAGTGCCTACAATTTTGTGCCGGGAGTAATGGGATTGATTTTAATGTTGATATGCGCCATGATGACTTCCATCTCTATTGTCCGTGAAAAAGAAACCGGTACGATGGAAGTATTGCTGGTATCTCCCGTACGTCCGCTATGGATGATTATAGCCAAAATGGTACCTTACTTTGTGCTGTCATGCGTCAATCTGGTCACAATTCTGCTGCTGTCTGTTTATGTATTACATGTTCCGGTAGCAGGCAGTCTTTTTTCGTTGGCTTTGCTCTCATGGATCTTCATCGTAGTATCTCTGCTGTTGGGATTATTGGTTTCCACTATCGCCCGTACCAAGTGGAAGCCATGCTGTTTTCGGGAATGGTACTGATGATGCCTACCGTTCTACTTTCCGGCATGATATTCCCCATCGAGAATATGCCTCTTCCTTTACAGCTGATTTCAAATGTCATCCCTGCCAGATGGTATATTGTCGGAATCAAGAAAATCATGATTGAAGGATTGAGTATCAGTTATGCACAGGGAGAAATGGGTATACTTATGCTGATGGCTGTTGTCCTTTTACTCATCAGCCTAAAAAAGTTTAACAAACGATTAGAATAAGTTCCGGAAGATATGATAAAGTATTTATTAGAAAAAGAATTCAAGCAACTGCTGCGCAACCCGATGCTTCCGCGGATACTGCTCGTATTTCCCTGCATCATCCTGCTGGTGTTGCCTTGGGCCGCAAACTTTGAAATCAAGAATATGAATCTCAGCGTAGTGGATAATGACCGCAGTCCTATTCCACCCGACTGATTCAGAAGGTGGGAGCTTCCGAATATTTTCATCTGGTAGATGTTTCAAACAGTTATCAGGAAGCGATGCAATGCATTGAAAAAGGAGATGCTGACCTCATTTTGGAAATCCCGCCACACTTCGAACGCGATTTGCTGAAAACCGGTGTAGCAAAAGTACTGGTTTCAGCCAACACCGTAAACGGAACGAAAGGAACTTTAGGAAGTTCCTACCTCAGTAATATAGTGAATGCCTATGCCACTGAAATCCGGGCTTCCCATTCCGGCTCTATTTCTCCCTCCCCGGTGATAAATATAGATACCCAAGGACGTTTCAACCCCTATCTGGATTATAAGGTATTTATGGTTCCGGCACTGATGGCACAATTGTTGATGATGTTATGCGGCTTTCTGCCTGCTCTTAATATTGTGAGTGAAAAAGAATTCGGAACCATCGAACAAATCAATGTGACTCCTGTAAGCAAATTCACTTTCATTCTGGCCAAGCTGATTCCTTACTGGATAGCCGGCATACTGATCCTCACAATCGGTATCATTCTGGCATGGTTAGTTTATGGTCTGGTTCCGGCCGGTCATTTATGGCTGCTTTATTTCTTTGCATTATTATTCATTATCGTTATCTCGGGCATGGGGCTGGTAGTTTCCAACTATTCCCAAACCATGCAGCAGGCCATGTTTGTCATGTTTTTCTTTGTGATTATCATCATGCTGATGAGTGGGTTGTTTACTCCCATCAACAGTATGCCCGAATGGGCACAAACCATAACCATTGCCAATCCTTTGAAGTACTTCATACAGGTAACACGTATGGTTTACCTGAAAGGAAGCGGATTCAGTGACCTGATTATGCAATTTATCGCCTTGTTCCTTATGGCCATCGCTTTGAACGGTTGGGCGGTATTCAGCTACAAAAAGAATTCATAACAGATAAATCGGAACATTTACTTGTTTATCATTGTTAATATCAGTAGCTTAGCAATCTGTTGCTAACCTGATTTTTAATTATCTAAAAGAAAAAAGTTATGAAATTCTTTATTGACACAGCCAACCTGGCACAAATCCGCGAAGCAAATGCATTGGGCGTACTGGATGGTGTAACCACAAATCCGTCTTTAATGGCCAAAGAAGGCATTAAAGGAGTTGAGAACCAACATAAGCATTACATTGAAATATGTAATATAGTGGATGGAGATGTCAGTGCCGAAGTGATTGCTACCGATTATGAAGGAATGATTCGTGAAGGCGAAGAACTTGCCGCCCTTAACCCGCACATTGTAGTAAAAGTTCCTTGTATTGAGGACGGCATCAAAGCTATCAAATATTTCAGTAATAAAGGAGTCCGCACTAATTGTACACTGGTTTTCTCTGCCGGACAGGCATTACTTGCAGCAAAGGCGGGGGCTACCTATGTATCTCCGTTTGTCGGCAGACTGGATGATATTTGTAATGACGGTGTAGGACTGGTTGCACAAATTGTAGAATTGTACCAAACTTATGACTACAAGACACAAGTTCTTGCCGCCTCCATCCGAAACACCTTACATATATTACAATGTGCGGAAGTGGGAGCAGATGTAGTAACCTGCCCGTTATCCGCCATTAAAGGCCTTCTAAACCATCCATTGACAGATATAGGATTAGAAAAATTCCTGGCCGATTATAAAAAGGTAAACGGATAATAAAAAACGTTCCCTCGCCAATCCAAAGGTGGGGGAATTTGTTTCCAGACATTATTTAAATTTCAAATATCCTATGCGAGTATATTTAATTCCTTTACTCTCATAATGAGAAAGGACTTTGGCCGATTTAATATATAGACTTTCATGAGGATTGATTTTCTTTGTATAGCAGCTCAGCATCTCCGGTGACATACTGGAAGCAGCTGCCTTTATGATAAAAGTATAACGATTACCATCAGCATCAGCAGCAAGTACACTCTGATCTACATAGTATCCAGTCGTTTTATAAGCATCTAGTTGTAATCTTGTCCCCAGGACTTCCAGATGTAAATCGGTCAGCCTTTCTCCCGGCTGACCGATAAAACGACTCCCAGCCGGCAAATGATGTTTTCTGATGACCGTTTCATAATGAACTGTGGCAAAAGCCTTTGCCAATACTGCTAACTTTTTGTCTCTGGGGTTACGGGCTTCAAACTTATGTGCCAACCAAAGCACATAGTTAGGATCAATATAATATACTTCCGCCAACCTTTTTCCACGATACTTCCCAAATGCAACTATATCTTCGGACAGACCATAATAAGGTTCAAAGAAAGTGTTATCCTTCACTTTCAGCAGGACATTGCAATTCTGCAAATACTGAAAAGCACGCTCTGCCGCATCATTAAATGTAACTGCCAACGACTGAATAAACAGAGGAGAGTAAGTATTATCCGGAAATATACGCCATAAAGCATAATACGAACGATAAGGAGTGGAAACACTGATTGCATAAAATCCCGCATCTTCTCTACGGCCTTTATTGAAGTTGTCTATCTTTTGAAAAACTCTCTCGGCCATAACGCTAGTGATCTGATATAGGGTTACATCTCTATCCATAGTTACCTCCTATCTTTATAAGGTAAAGATTTTCTTTTCGTAAATATAGCATTTTTCGATGAAAGGACAAGGGTTTTCACCATTTTTACATAAATTATTTTCTATAATATAAACTGCCGTGTGAACAGGAAAAGTAATAGTTCATAAAAGTATATATAGAAAAAAGTCTGCTTGCTTTCCTTCTTGCAAACAGACTTTGTACTTATAAATCTAATCTTCTAATTACTCAAATATATTGTCCAATCCTCCGGTTTCTTCTACCGAAGTTTCATCTATCAAAGTATCCTTGCAAGGATCAAAGTCATCAGGAATATTGAATTTCTCGTCCTGAGAGTATCCCAAGCTCTTGTCCTTATAGACTTTCTGCATATAAAGCCCCCAGATAGGAAGTGCCATAGCACCCCCCTGCCCCGTCCACCATCGTATCAAAGTGAATATCACGCTCTTCACCACCTACCCATACACCGGATACCAATGAAGGGGTGAATCCCATGAACCAACCGTCAGAATTACGGTTGGTTGTACCTGTCTTTCCTCCCATATCGGCAGTAATACCATATAGACGGCGTACACGCCCACCCGTACCTTCATTGATGACCGCACGCAGCATGACCAACATTTTATAAGCACTTGTTTCACTAATCACCTCATCCATTTGTGGAGTGAAATTCGCCAACACATTTCCTTCATTATCCTCAATACGGGTTACAAAAACAGGCGCTGTACGAATACCCCGATTAGCAAATGCCGAATAAGCACTGACCATTTCTCCTACAGAAATCTCACAAGGGCCTAAACAAAGTGAAACCACCGGATCTATCTGTTTATTTTGTACACCAAATGAATGAATCAGACGAACTAGCTGATAAGGATTCAGTTTCCCCATCAAATAAGCCGTTACCCAGTTATCAGAATTTGCCAAGCCCCATTTGATGGTAACCATCTCTCCGTAACGCTTCTTGCTGGCATTACGCGGTGACCATGGACGGCCATTTTCATCTATCAAGGTCTGCTCTACATGGCGCACCTGGTCACAGGGAGAAAAACCGTTCTCCATAGCTAAAGTATATACATAAGGTTTAATAGTAGAACCCACCTGCGACGGCCTACCATCGCCATATCATACTGGAAATAATTATAGTTGGGTCCTCCCACATATGCTTTTACATGACCGGTCAACGGATCCATAGACATGAATCCCGCTCTAAGGAAGAACTTATAGTATTTCAAAGAATCCATCGGAGTCATAATGGTATCCTTTTCCCCCTCGTATGAGAATACGGACATTTCATATTTAGTATTGAACGCTTTCTTTATTTCTGCTTCCGAACACCCTGCCTCTTTCATGATACGATAACGGTCAGTCTGCTTCATGGCCCTGGTCATGATAGAATTCACTTCTGCCTCTGTCAGCTGATTCGTAAACGGAGCCGTTTTCTTTTTCCGTTTTTCCTTGAAGAAGCGGGGTTGCAAATACTGCGCCACATGTTCGTAAACAGCTTCCTCAGCATATTTTTGCATACGTGAGTCGATAGTGGTATAAATCTTCAGACCATCCGTATAGATATTATAATTAGTACCATCTTTCTTCTTGTTTTTAGCACACCAACCGAAAAGAGGATTTGTCTTCCAAGCCAATGAATCCTCATAATATTTCTGCATCTGCCATCCGCGGTAGTCACTTTTCTTCGGTTCTTTAGCCGTCATCACTCCACGCAGATATTCACGGAAGTAAGTAGCCAGTCCTTCCTTATGATCTACACGACGATATTTCAAGACCAATGGCAATGCCTTTAATGAATCAGCTTCCGCATCAGTCAGGTAACCTGCTTTGCGCATCTGGTCAAGAACGACATTCCGGCGTCCGCGTGAACGTTCATTAAAACGTTTCGGATTATAAAGTGAAGGATTCTTACACATACCTACCAAGGTAGCCGCTTCCTCAATGTTCAGGTCTTTCGGCTCTTTTGAAAAATATGTATTGGCAGCTGTCTTGATACCGACTGCATTATTCAGAAAATCAAATTTATTAAGATACATGGTCAGAATCTCTTCTTTTGTATAATAACGTTCCAACTGAACAGCAATCACCCATTCGATAGGTTTCTGCAACAAACGCTCCATCACATTATCCGCCGTAGGTGAATAGAACTGCTTTGCCAACTGCTGAGTGATGGTGCTACCCCCACCGGCATTCTTCTGCATCATCACCCCCCGTTTCACCAAAGCGCGGATAAACGCACGGGCGTCAATGCCGGAATGTTCTGCAAAACGTTCATCTTCGGTAGCAATCAGTGCATGAATCAGATTCGGTGAAAGCTGGTCATAACCCACAAATACGCGGTTCTCCTTACTAAGTGACCAAGTGCCCAGCATCTTGCCATCATCGGATATAATCTCGGTTGCAAACTTTAAATTCGGATTTTCCAACTCTTCAATGGGGGGTACATATCCAATCCATCCTTTTGCTATCGCGGTGAATATGAACGCTATAACCAACAGTATGCCGACTACAAGAGCCCAAAGCACATATATAAATTTCTTCCTCATGACGTTTTCTAGTAATTAACGATGCAAAAGTAAGGAAAAACTTTGAGATAGAATGTGTTTCTAACAAAGTTCAACGAAATATCTTTTAAATCTTCGCTCATTTATTTTTTTTTCATACCTTTACACTCCGTATAAGTTGTAATTATAAATACAAGCCAAAATGGAAAATAGAAGTTTAGTTACTATTGCCGAACACTCGAAAGAGAAAATCCTCTACCTCCTGGAGATGGCAAAAGAGTTTGAAAAGAAGCCTAACCGTAAAATTTTGGATGGCAGAGTAGTCGCCACTCTTTTCTTCGAACCCTCCACCCGTACACGACTCAGTTTTGAAACCGCAGCAAACAGATTGGGAGCACGCGTCATTGGATTTACCGATCCTAAAGTGACCAGTTCCTCAAAAGGAGAAACATTGAAAGATACGATCATGATGGTAAGCAATTACGCTGACATTATTGTAATGCGCCATTTTTTGGAAGGTGCTGCAAGATATGCCAGTGAAGTTGCCCCGGTACCTATAGTCAATGCCGGAGACGGAGCTAATCAACATCCGTCACAAACTATGCTAGACCTCTACTCCATATACAAAACACAGGGAACGCTTGAGAATCTGAACATTTATTTGGTAGGCGACTTGAAATACGGACGCACCGTCCATTCTCTGCTGATGGCTATGCGTCACTTCAATCCCACTTTCCACTTCATTGCTCCTGAAGAGCTGAAAATGCCGGAAGAATATAAAATATACTGCAAGGAGCACAATATTAAATACAAAGAATATACAGACTTTAACGAAGAAACGATCGCAGATGCCGATATTCTTTACATGACCCGTGTACAGCGCGAACGTTTCACCGACCTGATGGAATATGAACGTGTAAAAGATGTATATATATTAAGGAATAAGATGCTGGAGCATACCCGCCCCAATCTGCGTATCCTGCACCCTCTGCCCCGCGTCAACGAAATAGCTTACGATGTGGATGAGAATCCGAAAGCTTACTATTTCCAGCAGGCACAAAACGGACTTTATGCGCGCCAGGCCATCCTTTGTGATGTATTGGGCATAACCTTGGACGATGTTATAGAAGATGCAAAAAAGTAAAAAACAAAAATGAAGATGAGCGATAATAAACAAGCATTGCAGGTAGCCGCTTTGAAAAACGGCACTGTTATAGACCATATACCTTCCGATAAATTGTTTACTGTAGTCGCCCTATTGGGATTACAGGATTCAGACTCTAACATAACCATCGGAAACAACTTCGAGAGCAAAAAGCTAGGTAAAAAAGGAATTATCAAGGTGGCCGACCGCTTTTTTACTGATGAGGAAATAAGCCGCCTTTCCGTAGTAGCCCCGAATGTGAAACTGAACATTATCCGTGACTATGAGGTGGTAGAAAAGAAACAAGTCCTGATGCCTCAGGAATTACGTGGCATTGTAAAATGTGCCAATCCCAAGTGTATCACCAATAATGAACCGATGATCACTTTATTCCATGTAATCGACAAGGAACACGGCATCTTAAAATGCCACTATTGCGAGAAGGAACAAAGCAAGGAAGGTATTAAGCTGATTTAATCATTATGAAACAAGACTGGAAACCGGGAACAATGATTTATCCCCTTCCGGCCCTATTGGTCAGTTGTGGGAGTACAGAAGAAGAATATAACATTATCACAGTGGCATGGGCAGGTACTATTTGTACCAACCCGCCATGTGTTATATATCCGTACGTCCGGAGCGTCATTCCTATCCCATCTTGAAACGAAACATGGAATTCGTCATCAATCTTACAACTAAAGAGATGGCATTTGCCACCGACTGGTGCGGAGTGCGTTCAGGCAAAGATTATAATAAATTCGAAGAAATGAAGCTGACTCCGGGAAAAGCGAAAATAGTCAATGCTCCTATTATTGAGGAATCTCCACTCTGTATAGAATGTAGGGTAAAAGAAATTATCTCACTAGGATCTCATGATATGTTTATTGCCGATGTGGTAAATGTGAAAGCTGATGACAAATACCTGAACGGAGAAACAGGAAAATTCGAATTATCCCAAGCTAATCCGCTGGTATATGTTCATGGCGGCTATTTTGAGCTGGGACCGAAAATCGGAAAGTTCGGCTGGTCTGTAGAAAAGAACAGGATGCGGACCAAAGAAAAAGCCTAAAGACACCTCATGAAGAAACTCCTTTTATTGATCGCTTTATTGCTCCTCACCTTATCCGTTCCGGTACGAGGAGAGAAGAAAGGTTTGCAAGAAGAGCCTAAAATCAATGTGGGAATAAAAGGAGGCTTCAATTCTTCCATGTACTTTACCAGCAGGCTGGAGTTAGACGGAGAACGTATGGAAGATGTGCAAAATAATTATAAGGTAGGCTATTTCGCCGCCCTATTTTTCCGGGTACACATGAAAAGACACTTCATCCAACCCGAAATTATGTATAATGTCTATAAAGGTGAAATAGCTTTCAATAAGAATCAGAATAATGAAAATACCCTTCCCGAATTTGCCAAACTGAACAGCACAATTCATTCTTTGGAATTACCTATACTATATGGCTATAGTTTCGTAAAAAGCCGTCCTTACGGCATGGCACTTTTTATCGGCCCCAAATTAGAATATGTATGGAAACATAAGACTGATGAAGAGTTTGAAGGGTTCGGGCATTCCGGCATAAAAGAAGAATTACGCCCTATCAATATAAGTTCCGTTATCGGATTAGGCGTGAATATTGCAAATATATTCTTCGATTTCCGGTATGAAATCGGACTAACCAATATATCCAAATCAATCACTTACGAAAAGAATATAGATGGAGTCATATTTCAGGAAAAAGGTATCTTCATCAATCGTCATCGCAATGTATTAAGTTTCTCTCTAGGAGTTATTTTTTAAGCAGTCATACTCCTCCGTAAGAATTCCGATATCTATCATAATATTACATTCTGAAGAGTTTTCCACCAAAGAATAGAACTGAGGATCAACTATTTCCGGCATTTGACTTCCTATGAAACGACAAAAAGAAAGTCACACGTGTTTTTTCTGTAATTCCACTAAAGATTTTCTTCTAAATAATTTCCTTATATTCTAAAATTACTTAACTTTGTGAACTCAGAATCGAATATCGCACATAAACTTATTATAAAAAGAAATGAAAAGAGACGATTTGATTTTCGACATTATCGAAAAAGAGCATCAACGCCAGCTCAAAGGTATCGAGCTGATCGCATCCGAAAACTTTGTTAGTGACCAAGTAATGCAAGCTATGGGTTCTTGCCTTACCAACAAGTATGCTGAAGGGTATCCCGGCAAGCGCTACTATGGCGGTTGCGAAGTGGTAGACCAGAGCGAACAAATCGCTATCGACAGACTGAAACAAATCTTCGGCGCAGAATGGGCTAACGTACAACCTCACTCAGGAGCACAGGCTAATGCTGCCGTATTCTTGGCCGTTTTAAATCCGGGTGATAAATTCATGGGATTAAATCTGGCTCATGGTGGCCACCTGTCACATGGTTCATTGGTTAACACATCCGGCATTATCTATACTCCATGTGAATACAATCTGAACAAGGAAACAGGACGTGTGGATTACGACCAGATGGAAGAAATCGCATTACGTGAAAAACCGAAAATGATTATTGGTGGCGGTTCAGCATATTCTCGTGAATGGGACTACAAACGTATGCGCGAAATCGCAGATAAAATAGGAGCTATCCTGATGATCGATATGGCTCATCCTGCAGGTCTGATTGCTGCCGGACTGCTGGATAATCCGGTTAAATACGCTCATATCGTTACTTCAACAACGCATAAGACCCTTCGCGGTCCTCGTGGCGGTGTTATCATGATGGGCAAAGATTTCCCTAATCCATGGGGCAAGAAAACTCCGAAAGGCGAAATCAAGATGATGTCACAACTTTTGGATTCTGCTGTATTCCCTGGTATACAAGGTGGTCCGTTGGAACATGTCATTGCAGCCAAAGCTGTTGCATTCGGTGAATGTTTACAGCCGGAATACAAAGAATATCAAACACAAGTAAAAAAGAATGCAGCCGTATTGGCACAGGCTCTGATTGACCGTGGTTTTACGATCGTTTCTGGTGGTACAGACAACCACTCCATGCTGGTAGACCTTCGCACCAAATACCCTGATCTGACAGGCAAAGTAGCAGAAAAAGCATTGGTTGCTGCTGATATCACTGTAAACAAGAATATGGTCCCATTTGACAGCCGTTCTGCTTTCCAAACTTCAGGTATCCGTTTGGGAACTCCTGCCATCACAACTCGTGGCGCAAAAGAAGACTTGATGTTGGAAATCGCCGAAATGATTGAAACTGTTCTTTCAAACGTAGACAATGAAGAAGTGATTGCACAAGTTCGTGCACGCGTAAACGAAACAATGAAGAAATATCCTATTTTCGCTTACTAATTAACGACTTCTATCAATATACTCATAAAAAACTTTGGAGTTTTTTGAAAAAGCTTTATCCTTCTTCAAGAACTTCAAAGTTTTTTTATGAAACATCCAGACCATTTAAAAAGAGTAATAGAAAAGTATTTTTATCAGCAGTCCCCACAGAAATCAGTATAAATTTCTACCTTTGCAGACAATTTATCCGTTAATGACGAATGAAAGGAACTAAGAATCTGACTCAAGGCCCTATCCTGAAGCAATTGTTTACTTTGGCAATGCCCATTATGGCCACTTCATTCATACAGATGGCATATAGCCTGACCGACATGGCCTGGGTAGGAAGAATAGGAAGTGAGGCAATAGCCGCTGTAGGTTCAGTGGGTATTCTTACATGGATGTCCACATCTATCTCCCTGCTGAACAAAGTTGGTTCGGAAGTCAGCGTAGGACAAGCCATCGGGGCACAAAACGAACAAGCTACCCGTGCGTTCGCATCACATAATCTTACCTTGTCCTTACTTATATCATTAAGCTGGGGAGCATTGTTATTTATCTTTGCCACCCCTATTATCAGTATCTATGAACTGGAACCTCATATAGCCAAGATGGCTGTGGAATATCTACGGATTATAGCAACTGCCTTTCCATTCGTCTTTTTATCAGCTGCCTTTACAGGGATATTCAATGCCGCCGGACGAAGCAAAATACCTTTTTCCATTAACGGTATCGGACTGATTACAAATATGATACTAGATCCTCTTTTTATCTTTGGTTTAAACTGGGGAACTACGGGAGCCGCAATTGCCACTTGGCTGGCCGAAGCTACGGTATGCATACTGTTTATCTATCAATTGAAACAAAAGAAAATATTATGGGATGACTTTCGGTTATTTACTACACTAAAAAACAATATACACACCACATCTTGAAAATAGGATTACCAGTAGCGGTACTCAATACATTATTCGCTTTCGTCAATATGTTTCTCGGAAGGACCGCAACAGAGCAAGGTGGTCATTTAGGGCTGATGGCACTCACTACCGGAGGACAAATCGAAGCTATCACCTGGAACACCTCCCAAGGATTTTCTACAGCTCTCAGTGCTTTTGTAGCTCAGAACTATGCAGCACGGCAAATCTCCCGTGTACTGAAAGCCTATCGCACCACTTTATGGATGACATTTATATTCGGATCTTTCTGCACATTTCTTTTTATATGTTACGGAAACGAAATATTTTCTATCTTTGTTCCTGAAAAAGCGGCGTATGAAACCGGTGGCGTATTTCTACGTATCGACGGATACTCGCTTTATGATGCTGGAAATTACCATACAGGGCGTTTTTTATGGAATGGGGCGCACCATGCTCCTGCCGTAATCAGTGTCACCTGTAACTATCTGCGCATCCCGATGGCATTATTGTTTGTATCATGGGGCTGGGGTTTGCCGGGTATTTGGTGAGCATAAGCATCACTAGCACTATGAAAGGAATTATTTGTCTGATCTGGTTTATACTTATCAAGAAGAAAGCTTTAAATTATCAAGCTGTTTAATGAACAATTTTTGCATTAAGTCATTAATATATTAAAATGAACATGATTATGAAAAAGACTAAAATTATGGCTTTATTACTGAGTGCAACACTAGTATTCAGTGGATGTGGTAACATGAATAATACCGCTAAAGGTGGTCTGATCGGTGGCGGTGGTGGCGCAGCTTTGGGAGCAATTATCGGCGGAATAGCCGGACATGGTAAAGGTGCGGCTATTGGTGCGGCAGTAGGTGCGGCAGTAGGTACAGGCGCCGGCGTGTTAATTGGAAAAAAAATGGATAAAGCGGCAGAAGAAGCGGCTCAAATCCAAGGAGCACAGGTAGAACAGGTAACAGATAACAACGGTCTTCAGGCTGTAAAAGTTACTTTTGATTCCGGTATTCTCTTCAATACAGGAAATGCAGCCTTGAGTGCACAAGCGAAATCAGCCTTAAGTAAATTTGCAAACAACGTATTGAACCAGAACAGAGATATGGACGTATCCATTTATGGATATACAGACAATCAGGCTGGAGAAACAGTACAGCCGAACAAAGCATCCAAAAGAACCTCAATCTGTCACAAGAACGCGCTCAAAGTGTGGCTAGTTATTTGCTAGGTTGCGGTGTAAGTAATTCTCAGATCAAGTCTGTAGAAGGTTTGGGTCAAGCAGACCCGATAGGTAATAATGACACAGCCGAAGGACGCCAGCAGAATCGTCGTGTAGAAGTATATATGTATGCCAGCCAACAGATGATTCAGCAAGCGGAAGCAGGTACACTGAAATGATATCAATGACGTTATCATAGAGCGTATCCAATACGCCCGAACCAACGGTCACAACTTTGGATAACATATAAAATAAATCAATTTCGGACAGGTTATTTCTGCCCGAAATTGATTTTAATACACAAGCATGAAAAAAAAGATTTTAAAATTCATTCGCAATCTGCTGCTTTTTTTCTTTGGTTCTTCCATTCTCGCAGTTATCGTTTTACGCTTTATTCCGGTTTACTTTACCCCGTTGATGTTTATCCGAACTACCCAACAAATCATTCATGGCGAAGATATAAAGTGGAAACACTCTTGGATACCTAAAGAAAACATATCCCCTCATCTGCCTATGGCTGTTATTGCTTCTGAAGACAATCGCTTTGCCGAGCATAATGGTTTTGACTTCAAAGAAATAGAGAAAGCTTTAGAAGAAAACAAGAACCGAAAACGTCCTCGAGGTGCCAGTACTATCAGCCAACAGACAGCCAAAAACATTTTTTTGTGGCCTGCTTCTTCTTGGATCAGAAAAGGACTTGAAGTGTATTTCACCACTTTGATAGAACTATTTTGGAATAAGGAACGGATTATGGAAGTCTATCTGAACTCTATAGAAATGGGAAATGGTATCTATGGTGCCGAAGCAGTAGCTCGTGAACACTTTCACAAGAATGCCAGCAAACTGACACCGGAAGAATGTGCACTAATTGCAGCCAGCCTTCCCAATCCTCGCAAGTTCAATTCAAGCAGACCTGGCAACTACATGCTCAAAAGACAAAAGAAGATCCTTTATCTTATGAAATGCGTCCCTATATTTCCACCCCAACAAGATACACCTTCTACGGTTTCAAAGAAGAAAAAGAAATAACCCGCACCCCCGTGTGGGCTTTCTTATTTTTAGAGTATTCAAAGAGAGTCTGCGAATCTAGAATAACTTTCTTCATGACCGATGAAGCATGAAGCAAATGCAATTTACCATCCACCCAACAAGCAAATCCTGTATGTACCACATCCAGCCCTTTTATATTGGTGGTAATCGCTATGATATCCCCATTCTTTATGTCCAATTCCTCAGAAGAAACATTCAGACTTGTTTTAGGAATATAAGAAACAGGAACATTTTTCCATTTTTTCTCTATTTCAATCATCTGGGATATCATGGAAGGATTATTTTTCAACCGATGATAACTGTCAGAATGTGTGGACATAAAATCCAAATTCAAAACTTGTGATGCAGCAAACCCTAATTCCCCCGTGCGTTCATGTACAATTCCTTTTTGTTCATTATCCTTAATCCAATCACTGAAGTAATGCAAACGCGAGACATAACCGGCTTGTTTCCCATTCCGATAGCGGATACACCGCAACGCTTTTTTGTAACTTTCAAAGTCACTTTTCCCATACTTATCAGTAAGGCTCAATGCAAGTACTGTTTCAACTAACGTGGTACAATCCACCTTATCCAAATGCACAACTAAGGTTTCTTCATCTGTCCCATCCAATGTATTCGCTACGTATGGAACTCCTAATAGATTTTGGGCAAAAAACAATATCTTACAGCTATCGGCCGGCAATCGGGCAGCTTTTTGAAGCAGACTCTCGACTTTTATACTGTCATTTTCTGATGCTGAAACAATACAGGGCATTACTCCTAAAATTATTCCCAGCAACCACGAATACAGTTTTCTCATATATTTTTTCTTATCTACCTGTTTTTTCTGCATGGCAACAAAGATAACACATAACTGAATGAATGCAAATTTTAAAAGAATGAAAAGATAAAAACATCCGCCATGACAAATTCAAACCTGCCACAGCGGATAAAAAAACTATATTTTACCTTCAAATCATGCAGTAAACTCTGTTCTTTCCAAATAAGCTATAACATCACCTTTATTAACTACAGCTCCCTGTTGGGCGCAAACTTCTACAATGCGTCCCGTAAAATTAGCAAAGATCTTTTCATACTCTCCCCACGGAGTGGAAATATAACAAAACACTTCATCATGCTGGTATTTCCGTCCGACAAACGGTGCTATAGAAGGACCTTCCACGGAAACTTCCCATAAAATCTGTCCCTTATCCGGCGCCAATAATAGGATCAGCCTTAGTACGCTTATATTTTCGAATTGTTTCCTCATCAAAGCCACTTTTTACCATAGCCGCATCCTGAGCACGTTGTAAATCATCCATAAAACGTTTCTTGCTACACCCGATTTATAATCACGGTATTGCCGGTCATGCATAGCCAGTTCAAACAACTCTTCCTCATCTTCACCATATTCCCAGCCATTATCATCCATCTCCTTACGGTACTTGTCCAGCTCATCAGGATAGTTCATCTGAGGATCCTCGTCAGTAAACTCGTAACCTTTACTTTTCGCCAGTTCAATTATTTCAGGAGCCAACGCACCCGGCAACTTTCCACTTTTTCCCAGAATCATATCCCATGTATGGTTATCAATCATCGTCCATCTCTCCTCTCCTTTCACCAATTGCATGACATTCATCAAAGCCACATTCTTCACATATTGGCTGAACGGTGTTACTAAAGGAGGATATCCCAATTTCGGCCATACATATTCCACTTCTTCAAACAGCATCACTACCAAATCATCCAAACTCATAGGTTCCTTTCCCTGTCCTTTCAAAAGTAGATTTATACCTGAATGTACACCTTTCAAATCGGCCATCATAGATCCCATCATACCACCGGGAAGTCCACAACCTAACAGCAAGGAAGACATGTGCTTATTGGTAGAATCAATAAAATACCCCAAAAAATCATCAATAAACTCCTGCGTCATGCTACGTGCTTTCATATAAGCCTTCATATTGATTTCAGGTACCTGAAAACCTGCATTTTTCAACATAGCCTGTACAGAAATTACGTCAGGATGCACTTTTCCCCATGATAAGGCTCCATAGCGACATCAATGATATCCGCACCATTCTCACAAACTTCCAAAATAGATGCCATAGATAACCCGGGACCGGAATGTCCATGATATTGTACAATGACTTCAGGATGTTTATCTTTGATGTTTCTCACCAACTGCCCTAACATTTCAGGACGGCCGATACCTGCCATATCTTTCAAACAGATTTCGGGTGCCCCCGCTTCTATTAACTGGTCAGCAATATAAGAATAATAATCCACCGTATGTACAGGAGAATAAGTGATGCAAAGAGTGGCTTGAGGAATCATCCCCGCTTCTTTAGCATATTTTATGGAAGGAATAATATTACGAACTTCATTCAAGCCACAAAATATACGAGTAATATCCACGCCTTGCGCATGTTTTACCTTATACATCAACCGACGTACATCAGCTGGAACAGGATACATTCGCAATGCATTTAAACCGCGGTCCAACATATGCGTCTGAATACCCGCCTCACGTAAAGGTTTGGTAAATGTACGCACTGCCTTGTTAGGATTCTCACCATACAGTAAGTTCACTTGTTCAAAAGCACCTCCATTAGTTTCCACTCGGGCAAAACACCCCATTTCAACGATTAGAGGAGCAATTTTGGCTAACTGATCAGCTCTGGCTGGTACTTCCCTGATGACTGCCACATATCGCGGTAGACCAAACTGAATTTGATTTCTTTTTTCATAATTATTACTTGATTTAAAGGTGTCTTGTCCTTTTGCAAATATAACAAATGAATAAAAATAAAGTTAATATTCGAATCTATTTTTTAGCTTCCAAAAACATGTTTAATATCATATTGTAAACCAATAAAAACAAAAAGGCAGAGCAAAAGAATTTCACTCTACCTTTTTGATAATTTTTCCCTTTGGATTATACAAAATCACGGAGTTGCCCTTGCAAGCGTTGTCTGGTAAAAAAGATTCTGCTTTTTACAGTACCCAACGGCAATCCCAACTTTTCGGCAATCTCACGATATTTGAATCCCGACACATGCATAGCGAATGGAATACGGTATTCTTTGGGAAGCAAGCCGACTATACGATGTATTTCTTTCATGTCATAAGCTCCCTCGGTACTATCAAAGCCGGAATCCTGAGGCATACTTAAATGGTAGAGATTGTCTGTATGGTCCACAAATGTCTGGTCACGCACTATTTTCCTATAATTGTTTATAAAGATGTTACGCATAATGGTATACATCCATCCCTTAAAGTTTGTATCGGGGATATACTTGTCTTCATTATCCAGCGCTTTCAATGAAGTTTCTTGTAGCAGGTCATTAGCCTCCTCACGGTCGGCTGTGAGTTTGTATGCAAACCGAAGTAATTCTTCTTGCACACCCAGCAGGTTCTTTTTAAAACTAACGCTATTCATAAATCTTTCAGTTTAGGTTCATATTCTTTTTCCATGCTCTCGGTAATGCAAGGATAGCGCATTTTAAATAGGTGTCAAAGAAAAAACTATTAAAATAGGGGGTAAAAACCGTCATTTATCAGTTTTTACCCCCTATTTGATAGTTTTCAGGTGCTGTTTAGCGTTGTTCCCCCTTTAAAATTGGTAAACAGATGCTATATTTAACAGCTAAAATACGCGCCAAAAACACAGTACTACCTCCTATTATCTGGCAAATAAAGGCTTCCAGACCAAACAGATCACATATCCAATAGGCTAATCCCCCCACCACACAGGCCATTGCATAAATTTCTTTACGAAAAATAAGCGGAATTTCATTAATAAAAACATCGCGGAGCACACCACCTGCGGCCCCAGTGATACTACCCATGATTATAGCTACCCAAAAAGGATATCCGAGAGCAATACTTTTACCTACCCCCACTACTGTAAATAGTGCCAGGCCGATGCTGTCGAACAGGAAGAAAGTGTTATGCATATGAATCAAATACTTGCCGAAAGCAATTACCCAAAACAATGCAAGTCCTGTACATATTAAATATATAGGGTCAGTCATCCAACCCGGAGTCACATCTAGAAGCACATCACGGATAGTACCTCCTCCGATAGCCGTCGCCAAACCCACTACATACGCACCAAACCAGTCAAACTGTTTGGCAGACGCCAATCTGATACCGCTGATGGCAAAGGCAAACGTACCTATAAAATCTAAAACTTGAACAAATGTTAGCATAATGGTTGTTATTTGTCTGCAAAGTAACGAATAAATTCGATAAGAAAATGTATTTTTGTGTTCAGAAAATAGCTTAAAATAAGATGAAAGTAACAATTATCGCCGGTGCACGTCCCAATTTCATGAAAATAGCCCCATTAATGCGTGCTATCAAAGCTGCAAAGGCAGCAGGAAAAAATATCACTGCCCGCCTGGTCTACACAGGTTCGGACGAAGATAAAAGTTTGGAACCTTCTCTGTTTACAGACCTAGATATGCCGCGTCCCGATGTGTATCTGCATGTGGATAATACAGATTTTTTCCAGCGAATGGCAGGTATATTGGTAGCTTTCGCCCGCGAACTGGAACAACATCCTGCACAGGTAGTACTTGTAGTGGATGACCTAACTCCTACTATGGCGTGTTCTATCGTGGCTAAAAAGAAGGGGATAAAAGTTGCTCATCTAGTGGCCGGAACCCGTTCTTTCGATATGGATATGCCAAAAGAAGTAAACAGTATGATAACAGATGGCTTGTCTGATTATCTATTCACGGCCGGAATGGTAGCCAACCGCAATCTGAATCAAACAGGAACCGAACAAGCACATGTACATTTTGTAGGAAACATTCTGATTGATACGCTGCGTTATAACCGTACTCGCTTACAGCGCCCGGTAGCATTCTCTATTATGGGACTGAAAGAAAAAGAATACCTCTTGCTAACCTTGAACAAGCATTCATTGCTAAACAATGATACTGCACTGAAAGCTATCTTCCGCACTATACTGGAAAAAACAGACAAGCCGATCGTGGCACCGCTCCACACGTATGTAAAAAACAAGCTGTCTGTTTTAAATATTACTTCTGAAAGGTTATATATATTACCACCGCAACCTTATTTGTCATTCGGTTATTTAGTGAGCCATGCCCAGGGTCTCATTACAGATTCGGGTAACGTAGCGGAAGAAGCTACTTTTTTAGGAATCCCCTGTATGACATTAAGTACGTATGCAGAACATCCCGAAACAGTGACAATCGGCACAAACCGGCTAGTGGGGGAAGACCCTGAAATCTTAGCAAACGCCCTTGATATGCTGAATAAAGGAGAATGGCAAAAGGGGCTTTTACCGGAACGCTGGGATGGACACACTGCAGAAAGAATTGTGCAAACGTTGCTGGATGAACATAAATAAAATAGAAAACCATTCTCAGATAAAAACACGGATGCCGCAGGATTTGGTATTCTGCGGCATCCGTGTTTTTATTGATTTTCTATCAATATCACTTACACTCTCCTCTTTACCAAGTATAATTCAAACCAAAACTAAGCAATTCCTGCAACTGGAAATAACTCTTGTTATCCTCAGTCAATGTCACACCGTCATCATAACGCGCATGAACAAACAACTTAGTAGACAAATAGCGGTTCAATACAAAATTGAATGTATTTTCCCAACTGGCAATTACGGTGTCATAAGTTGTAAAGTACTCCAATTTAGATTCCCACACAATACTGGGAATAATTTTCCAAGTCAGATTACCTGTAAATTTCGAACCGAAAAGATTTGCTGTTTTATGCCCCGGATCCACATTAAAAGCACCCGGATCAGTTATCTTATCATTACTGATATACATAAAAGTATACGCCAGTGGAGATCCTAACAAAGACAATGAATAATTCTTCTTATTCTGCTTAAAGTCCATACCGAGGGTTATATCCAATTGAGCGGGAGACAGAAAATTAGAAATCATATCATTCGTATTCGTCTTATAATTCCCAAAAAACTGGGTCTTGAACTCGCCCGCCAAAGTATAATACCAGTTTTTGAACGCTTTCACACCCAGTTTACTGTTTAAACGAAACAAGTCGGCATTCGTCTTATATTTATGTACTGTATCTGACGGTGCTGTAACAAAACCCAATTTTATTTCCAGCTTATTTTCAAACTCTATACGCTGGCGGTCATCAAAATTAGCTTCCAGCACCAAGCCAGACAATAGCGCATTAGTACTTTCACCACCTTTATACCAGTTATCTGAAATATAATGTTGTGTGAACTGAACATATCCATTCCCCTTATGCGTCCAAAAGTTAGGACGTACCACCAACAATTCATTATCCGTAGTCAAGCTTTCCACCGGTGTTTCCGGTTGAAGGAAACTTTTGATTTTCTCTTTCCTTGGTCTTTTTACTATCTGATTATTTTCCAGTGGTTTCAGGTCGGCCAAATAAAGTTCGTTATTCACCAGTCTGCCCGGATATTGCAAATAATAATTCCTTAATATATTATTCGACCAACGGTCTGCAGCGGCCAAGGTTTCCAAATCGGGCAGCTGATATATAGCAGCAGATACAGAGTCGCGTTTCCCCATATACAGCGAATCAACAGCCGTCATTATTTTCGTATCCGGACTCCATTTTATTTCAAAAATTTCTTTTATAGGAGCTTCATAATAAGTGGGCGGAACAAACAACTTATAAAAAGCCGGATTAGGACGTACCCACCGGGGAGCCGGGATATTCAAATCATCCCACAGTCTGAAATAAGCAAAATAAGATGCGCTCAAAGCTGATAATGAATCAGAAAAGGCTTTCACAGCCGGATCTTCTTTCGTCTTGGTTACTTTCTGTGCCGATGCCTCTCCCATACAGAATACAGCAAGCACTATAGTCAAACATATACTTTTTCTCATACTATTTTTAGTTTTGTGCAAAAATACACTTAATTTTCCTTTTCCCAAAAAACTGTTTCCTTTATATAATAACGAATGATAAATTCAATTTCATCAAATGATTTTTTAAAGCATATCCGACGATATTGAAAAAGATTTTGTAATTTTGCAACTTTGATAAATATTGCGATATTGATAATTAAGAAAATAACATTTAAAAATATTAAGTAGTGGGAGAAACTAAGTATATCTTCGTAACTGGTGGTGTTGCCTCCTCATTAGGTAAAGGTATTATTTCATCATCAATAGGTAAATTACTGCAAGCCAGAGGCTACAATGTGACAATTCAAAAGTTCGATCCGTACATCAATATCGATCCGGGAACTTTGAATCCTTATGAACATGGTGAATGTTATGTAACGGTAGACGGACACGAAGCCGACCTCGATTTGGGACATTACGAACGTTTTTTGGGCATCCAGACAACTAAAGCCAATAACATTACAACAGGACGTATTTACAAAAGTGTTATTGACAAAGAACGCCGCGGTGACTATTTGGGAAAAACTATTCAGGTTATCCCCCATATTACCGACGAGATCAAACGCAATGTAAAATTATTGGGAAGCAAATACAAATTTGATTTTGTCATTACCGAAATTGGTGGTACTGTAGGTGATATTGAATCACTTCCTTATTTGGAAAGTATCCGCCAATTGAAATGGGAAATGGGACGTAATGCGTTGTGCGTACACCTTACTTATGTTCCTTATCTGGCGGCAGCAGGCGAATTGAAGACCAAACCTACCCAACACTCTGTAAAAGAATTGCAATCCGTAGGTATTCAGCCAGACATATTGGTATTGCGTACCGAGCACGAATTGAGCACTAATTTGAAAAAGAAAGTTGCTCTATTCTGTAACGTAGATGAAAATGCTGTGGTGCAGTCCATCGATATGCCCACTATTTATGAAGTACCTTTGCGTATGCAGGAACAAGGACTGGATGTAACCATCCTTCAAAAAATGGGATTGCCCGTGGGTGAAACTCCAACCCTCGGCCCATGGAGAGATTTTCTAGATCGTCGTCACAAAGCAACTAAAAAAGTAAAAATTGGATTAGTTGGTAAATACGATTTACAAGACGCATATAAATCTATCCTTGAAGCTTTGTCACAAGCAGCCACTTACAATGACCGTAAAGCGGATATCCACTTCATCAATAGCGAGAAACTGACAGATGCCAATGTAGAAGAGCAAATTAAGGAAATGGATGGTATCATCATCTGTCCAGGATTCGGACAACGTGGCATAGAAGGTAAGTTCGTCGCTATTAAATATGCACGTACACACAATGTACCCACTTTTGGTATCTGTCTAGGTATGCAGTGCATGGCTATTGAGTTTGCCCGTAACGTGCTAGGTTATACAGATGCCAATAGCCGTGAAATGGATGAAAAAACGCCACACAACGTGATAGACATTATGGAAGAACAGAAAGCTATTACCAACATGGGCGGCACTATGCGCTAGGGGCCTATGAATGTATCCTTGACCAACACTCAAAGACTTTCGAAGCCTATAAAAGCGAACATATACAGGAACGCCACCGTCACCGCTACGAATTCAACAATGACTATAAGCAGGAGTACGAAAAGGCGGGTATGAAATGTGTGGGTACCAATCCAGAATCCGATTTAGTGGAAATAATTGAAATTCCAACATTAAAATGGTTCATCGGAGTCCAGTTCCATCCCGAGTACAGCAGTACAGTATTGAAACCACATCCTTTGTTCCTGTCATTTATCAAAGCGGCAATAGACAAATAAGAAACGAGAATTATAATATAATAAGGTAAACAAGTAAAAATGGACAAAAACACTTTAGTGGGATTCGCCCTGATTGGTGCAGTTGTGATAGGCTTCAGCATCTACAACCGTCCTAGCCAGGAAGAAATGGCACGTGCCAAACATTATCAGGATTCCATTCAGGCGATAGCCCAAAAAGAGGCCGAACGACAGGCACAGGCTGCCACGACACAGAGCCAGAATGCAACATTGCATTTAGACTCTACCTCTATGTTCTATGGCGCAAGCCAAGGTGCGGAACAGCTAACGACACTGGAAAATAATGTAGTAAAACTGACTTTCACCAATAAAGGTGGACGGGTATGTGCAGCCATATTAAAAGACTATAATGGACAGGACGGCAAGCCTTTGATGCTGTTTGATGAAAAAGATTCGGGCATGAATTTCGCTTTCGAAGGAAAGAATGAAAACATTTTGACCGAGGATATGTATTTCCAGCCTACCAACGTAACAGACAGCACTGTAACCATGCGTCTGGCAGCAAACAATGGAGGCTATATAGATTTCGATTACAAACTTTTGCCGGATGCTTACATGGTGAATTTCACAATTCGCGCAAATGGCATGCAGAATTTCTTCCCTCCTGCCCTGAACACTGTCAATATAAACTGGCGTCAACGGGCACGTCAACTTGAAAAAGGTTTCAGCTTCGAGCAGCGCTATACCTCGCTCACCTACAAGCCAGTAGAAAAAAGTTCAGATTATCTGAACGAAATGAAAGAAGCAAAAGAAGATGTAACTGATCGTTTGGACTGGATTGCTTTCAAAAATCAGTTCTTCTCAAGCGTACTTATTGCCGATCAAGATTTTGACAAAGCCTCCCTAACCTCTACCCCCCAACAGGAAGGAAGCGGATATATGAAGAACTATACCGCAGACATGACAACTTTCTTTGATCCTACCGGAAAGCAGTCTACCAATATGCAGTTCTACTTCGGTCCGAACCATTTCAAGACTTTGCTGAACAGCAATGATCTAAGCCTTTCCCAAAAAGACTTGGAACTAGAAGATCTGGTTTATTTGGGATGGCCCATTATCCGCTGGGTAAACCGCTGGTTCACTATTAATTTGTTTGATTGGCTCTCGGGTTGGGGACTGAGCATGGGTGTCGTATTGCTGCTGATGACAATTATCGTCAAAGTGTTAGTTTATCCGGCTACCTACAAATCATATATGTCTTCTGCCAAGATGCGCGTCCTGAAACCGTATATCAACGAGATTAATGCAAAATATCCCAAGAAAGAGGATGCTTTAAAAAAGCAACAGGAAACGATGGCACTTTACAGCAAATACGGAGTAAGCCCCATGGGAGGTTGCTTGCCTATGCTGATACAAATGCCGGTATTCATGGCTTTATTCTTCTTCGTGCCTAACGCTATTGAGTTGCGTCAACAAAGTTTCTTATGGGCCCCGGACTTATCCACTTATGATGATATTATCAACTGGGGAACCAACATTCCTTTGCTGGGCAATCATTTAAGCCTCTTCTGTTTGCTGTTCAGTATCACTAATATTCTGAATACCATGTACACCATGAAACAGCAGGATATGGGACAACAGCAAATGCCGGGTATGAAACTAATGATGTATATCATGCCAGTCATGTTTATTTTCATCTTCAACGGTTATTCTTCCGGTTTGAATTATTATTACTTCATTTCCGGACTGATTGGTATCCTCACTATGGTGATTCTGCGCAAAACAACTGATGAAAAGAAACTCCTTGCCATGCTGGAAGCACGGAAAGAAAAGAAAAGCCAAAAGAATGGCGGCAAACCAGGTGGTGGCGGACTAATGGCCAAACTGGAGGCTTTGCAAAAGGAGCAGGAGCGTCTGCAACAAGAAAGAATGAATAAAGGAAAAAAATAACGAGTTTACACTCCCTTAAAAAGACAGCGAAGGCCGCCGTATTATTACAGAATAGCGGTCTTCGCTGTTCTGTAATAATACGATAGCTACTTCTATATTTATTCCTCTCAGCAAAGATACCATCCACAAGCACACAAAGAAACAAAACAAATATGCAGGAACATTTCACATCACCGGCTTTTATACGTATTTTTGCAGTCAATTAATCATCAAAAACAATTTTAGATATGAATAAATCAAGCGCAACCATCATGGCAGCAGCACTTATGCTAGCTTCTTCCTGTACCGAAGTAAAGCAGGAAGGACAGGGCTACGAACCCATTATAGGTAAGCAAGAAATCACCATCAAAGATGGCCGTCTCACCCCCGAAGCCCTGTGGGCAATGGGACGTATAGGCAGTCTGAGTATTTCCCCCGACGGCAAAAAGATAGCCTACACTGTAGCCTATTATAGTGTTCCCGAGAACAAAAGCCATCATGTAATTTACGTAATGAATACCGATGGAAAGAACAACACCCTGCTTACTCAAACAGCCTGGAATGAAAGCGAACCTCAATGGATAAAAGGCGGAACAAAAATCGCATTCTTATGCAATGAAAGTGGTGGCAGCCAGATTTGGGAGATGAATCCTGACGGTACGGAACGCCGTATTATTTCCGATTTCAAAGGAGACATAGAAGGATTCTCTTTTTCACCGGACGGCAAAAAGATTCTTTTCATCTCACAAATAAAATACGGCCAACGCACCGTAGACCTCTACCCTGACCTACCCAAAGCCAGTGGTATCATTGTAAACGACCTGATGTATAAACATTGGGACGAATGGGTAGAAAGTATTCCGCATCCTTTTATCGCTGATTTTAATGGTAACATGATGGGAGCAGCCACCGATATCATGGAAGGTGAACCGTTTGAAGCTCCAATGAAACCTTTCGGAGGTATCGAGCAACTGGCTTGGAGCAACGACTCTAAACAAATAGCTTACACCAGCCGAAAGAAGCAAGGATTGGCATACGCAGTATCTACCGACTCAGATATATACCTATATAATATAGAAAAAGGCACAACACTGAACCTGTGCAAACTGAATGGACAAGATTCGAATGGAACAGATGAGATGAGAGGATATGACACTAATCCGAAATTCAGTCCCGATGGCAAATACATTGCATGGCAAAGCATGGAGCGCGATGGTTACGAAAGCGACCGAAACCGCCTGTGCGTCTACAATTTGAATAACGGCCAAAAGACATTTGTCACCGAAAGTTTCGAATCGGGCGTAGATGACTACTGCTGGAACAATGATTCACAAAGTCTGTATTTTATCGGTGTATGGCATGGAACCAGCATGGTATACAGTACCAATCTGAATGGTGATATAAAAAAACTGACTGACGGCATGTATGACTACGGATCAGTAGCCATGGCAGGCGACAAAATAATTACCAAACGTCATTCTATCAGTGCTGCTGATGAAATCTACACTCTCACTCCTGCCGACGGACAAGTGGCACAACTCTCACACGAGAATGACCACATCTTTAAACAACTGAAATTGGGCAAAGTAGAGGAAAGATGGACCAAGACTACTGACGGCAAGCAAATGCTCTCATGGGTGATCTATCCCACTAATTTTGACGCAAACAAGAAGTATCCTACTTTGTTATTCTGTGAAGGTGGGCCACAAAGTCCCGTTAGCCAATTCTGGAGCTATCGCTGGAACTTCCAGATTATGGCAGCCAACGATTATATTATCATCGCTCCGAATCGTCGCGGTCTGCCGGATTCGGCATGGAATGGTTGGAACAAATTAGCGGTGACTACGGAGGTCAATGTATGAAAGACTATTTATCCGCCATAGATGATATTTCGAAAGAACCATATGTAGATACCGACCGTTTAGGATGCGTAGGTGCCAGCTTCGGCGGATTCTCCGTCTATTGGCTGGCGGGACACCATAACAAACGTTTTAAAGCATTTATTGCACACGATGGTATATTCAATATGGAACAGCAATATCTGGAGACAGAAGAAATGTGGTTCGCCAACTGGGATATGGTGGTGCATATTGGGACAAAAACAATGCAACAGCCCAACGTACCTTTGCCAACTCTCCCCATCGCTTCGTTGACAAATGGGACACTCCTATTCTCTGCATTCATGGTGAAAAAGATTATAGAATTCTCGCTTCACAAGGTATGTCGGCATTCAATGCGGCTGTGTTGCGCGGTGTTCCGGCCGAACTTTTATTATATCCGGATGAGAATCATTGGGTCTTGAAACCGCAAAATGGAGTGTTATGGCAACGCACATTCTTTAACTGGTTAGATAAATGGCTTAAATAGCGCCTAAATTACCGCAATATTATCCGTTATTAGAACTATATAGTATAATTCTCAATTTGTGTTACCTTTGTAAGGTCAAACAAAAAAAATGAACATTAAGTGATATTTGTTAAGCTACCTTTTATTAGGTAAGTAAACAATAGCTTGTGAAAGTAGTTGTTTACAGTGTTAGTATATAAATAACTTTTTATTCCCCGTGCTTTGTGAGCGCACAAAGCTGGATGATTACAAAATAATAAAGTGATTATTTTTCGTGATACCGGCTTGTGATAAGTCGGTATCATTTTTTTATCCCAGTATGATAGTATCTTATTATATCCAAAACAACAATATCCATCCACCTACCAAAATGTAGACGGACGGATATTGTCTTACTTTTATTCTCAATCTCTGCTCAAAATAAAAGCGAAGACGTCTTTTATTTAATTTTAACAGACGAAGCTTCCTATTTTTTCTGCATTAATCCTTTAAATGCCGTAGGATAAGGAGTTTCAAACTCCATCAACTCTCTGGTTACCGGATGATAGAAGCATAACTTGAAGGCATGTAACGCCAATCGTCCTAAAGGATCACACTCACTGCCATAACGCCGGTCACCAATAACAGGATGACCTAAATCCGACATATGCACACGAATCTGATTCTTACGTCCTGTTTCCAAATCCAACTCCACCAAAGAATATCCATTGGCCCGCTTTATTGTTTTATAATGAGTAACCGCAAACTTACCTTCCCCATCATCCACAGGACTGGAACTAACATACAATTTCCGGTCGGTCAACCAAGACTCTACTGTACCGTAATCCTTCTCCATATCACCAGAAACGATGGACACATAACGACGGTCCGTCACAATATCATGCCAATTATCACGTAAAGTATTCTGGGTTTTTTCATCCTTGGCATACATCATCAATCCCGAAGTTTCACGGTCCAGACGATGTACTACAAATACGCGGTTGAAACGATGTGAGCGCTTTACATACTCATTCAAAATATGTTGTGCAGTACGTTCCTTCTGACGTTCTGTGCTGACAGAAAGCAACCCTTCCTTCTTTTCCACCACCAAGATATAAGCATCCTCGTATACCAGTTTCAGCATCGGATGTTTAAACTCACGGTTATTCTTCGCCTTAGACATCTGCACTTTCATACCTGGTTTCAACGCGAAGTTATATTGAGTAGTAATCACATTATCTACCAAAATCACACGGTTGGCAAGCAACGCCTTTACCTTGCTACGACTGATTCCCGCCATTTTCCGCATCAGGAAATCCATCAGCTCAGCGGACTCCGTCACATTATATATAGTATATCGGGCAACGCTTTTCGCCTTTGGTCTGCCGGAATCATTTTTTTTACCTCTTGACATAATTCTATTTACTGTTTAAACAATTTATAATTGAGCCATTCGGATTATCCTCTTTTTTCCAGCAACACTACATTTTCCACATGATGTGTATGGGGGAACATATCTACGGGTTGCACGGCCATCACCTTGTATTTGGCATCTAACAAAGACAAATCACGTGCCTGAGTGGCTGGATTACAGCTAACATACACAATCCGCTGAGGCTCAGCAAAAAGGATTGTATTAATCACATCATCGTGCATTCCGGCACGGGGAGGATCAGTGATGATAACATCAGGACGACCATGTTGACTGATGAACTCTTGAGTCAGGATATCCTTCATGTCACCGGCATAAAATAAGGTATTGTCAATGCCATTGATTGCCGAATTCACTTTGGCATCTTCTATCGCTTCAGGCACATATTCGATACCAATCACTTTCTTTGCCTGACGTGAAACGAAGTTGGCTATGGTTCCAGTCCCCGTATAAAGATCATACACCAACTCATTACCAGTCAATCCGGCAAAATTACGGGCCACCTTATAAAGATTATACGCCTGTCCGGAATTAGTTTGATAAAATGATTTCGCTCCTATCTTGAATCGCAAGCCTTCCATTTCCTCAAAAATATGGTCATTCCCTTTAAACACCATCACATCCAGATCGTTAATGGTATCATTACACTTATTATTGACTACATATAACAAGGAAGTGATTTGCGGAAAACGTTCTGCAACAAAAGTCAGTAACCGCTTCATTAAATCCAATTCACCCTCTTCTACAATCTTGCATTGCAGCAACACCATAAGCTCACCCGTACTTGAGGTACGAATCATCAAGTTGCGAAGCATTCCTTCTTGAGAACGCAGATTAAAGAAAGAATAATTGTGTTCGTATGCATAGTCACGAATCGCATTGCGTATCTGGTTGCTGATATCATCCTGTAACCAGCACTTGTCTATAGCCAGCACCTTGTCAAATGCACCGGGAATGTGGAAACCTACGGCATTCATCTGATCGTACTTCACATCTTCCTTTACCTCTTCCTCTGTCAGCCAACGTTTGTTAGAAAACGTAAATTCCAATTTGTTGCGATAAAATTCCGTTTTTTCCGACCCCATGATAGGTGAAATTTCCGGCAATTCAATCTTGCCGATACGGGTCAGGTTATCCGTCACCTGCTTTTGCTTATACTTTATTTGTTCTGTGTATGGCAGACACTGCCACTTACAACCACCACATACACCATAATGCTGACAGAAGGGTACTGCACGCACAGGAGAATACTCATGGAATTTCACTGCCACAGCTTCTGCATAATGATTTTTCTTACGTTTTACCTGCAAGTCTACCACATCACCGGGTACTACATAAGGCACAAACACTACCAAGTCATTCACTTTCGCCAAAGCTTTTCCTTCGGCAGCTACATCTGTTATCGTTACCTTCTCTAATAATGGAAGTTCTTTCTTCTTTCTAGCCACTTTTCCGAATAAGTTAATTTGGGGACAAATTTAAGCATTTTCCCCGAATATACCCCCATAAATCGAAAGATATTAAAATTGTAAAGTAGAAATTACAATTTCTGCTAATTTTTTTCAGTAAATAGTTTGGAGATAAATAAAATATGTATAGTTTTGCGATTACATTTTTTGAGCGAGTTAACTTTAAATACATTATTATGGATAAAAAAAGAGTTTACACCTTTGGTAATGGACAAGCTGAAGGAAAAGCAGATATGAGAAATCTGCTTGGTGGAAAAGGCGCTAACCTGGCTGAAATGAATCTAATCGGTGTTCCCGTACCTCCGGGATTTACAATCACCACAGAAGTTTGTAGCGAATATTATGAGTTAGGTAGAGATAAAGTAGTAGAACTGCTGAAAGCGGATGTTGAGAAAGCCATCGCCAACATTGAAAGTCTGATGAACTCTAAATTCGGTGATATAGAAAATCCGTTATTGGTTTCCGTACGTTCAGGTGCTCGTGCTTCCATGCCTGGAATGATGGATACAATCCTTAATTTAGGTTTAAATGACGAAGTGGTGGAAGGCTTGAGCCGCAAGACCGGACGTCCTCGTTTCGCATGGGATTCTTACCGTCGTTTCGTACAAATGTATGGTGACGTAGTATTGGGTATGAAGCCGGTAAATAAGGAAGACATCGATCCTTTCGAGGAAATCATCGAAAAAGTAAAGGAAGAAAAAGGTGTGAAGCTAGACAACGAATTAGAAGTGGAAGACCTTAAAGAACTGGTTAAACGCTTTAAAGTCGCTGTAAAAGAACAAACCGGACAAGATTTTCCGACCTGTGCATACGAGCAACTTTGGGGTGCCATCTGTGCTGTATTCCGTAGTTGGATGAACGAACGCGCCATTCTTTACCGCAAGATGGAAGGTATTCCTGCCGAATGGGGTACTGCTGTAAGTGTACAAGCCATGGTATTCGGTAACATGGGTGACACTTCAGCTACCGGTGTTTGCTTCTCTCGTGACGCTGGTAACGGTGAGGATTTGTTTAATGGCGAATATTTGATCAACGCACAAGGTGAAGATGTTGTAGCCGGTATCCGTACCCCGCAACAAATCACAAAAATCGGTTCTCAGCGTTGGGCAGAACGTGCCGGTATTTCTGAAGAAGAACGCATAGCCAAATATCCCTCTATGGAAGAAGCCATGCCGGAAATCTACAAAGAACTGGATGCCCTGCAGACCAAATTGGAAAACCACTATCGCGATATGCAGGATATGGAATTTACTGTACAGGAAGGGAAATTATGGTTTTTGCAGACTCGCAACGGTAAACGTACCGGAGCAGCTATGGTAAAAATCGCCATGGACTTGTTGCGTCAGGGAATGATTGATGAAAAAACAGCGTTGGAGCGTTGCGAACCTAATAAATTAGACGAACTTCTCCACCCTGTGTTCGATAAGAAAGCTTTGAAAGAAGCAAAAGTTTTGACTCGTGGTTTGCCCGCTTCTCCGGGTGCTGCTACCGGTCAGATTGTGTTCTTCGCCGATGATGCAGCTAAATGGGCCGCCGATGGTAAGAAAGTAGTAATGGTACGTATAGAGACTTCTCCGGAAGACTTGGCAGGTATGGCTGTCGCCGAAGGCATCCTGACCGCACGTGGCGGCATGACTTCTCACGCTGCAGTTGTGGCCCGTGGTATGGGTAAATGCTGCGTATCCGGTGCTGGTGCTATCAATGTGGATTATAAGACACGTACCGTAGAAATTGAAGGTATTACATTAAAAGAAGGTGATTTCATCTCTCTGAACGGTACTACCGGTGAAGTATATAAAGGTAAAGTGGAAACCAAAGCAGCCGAAGTTTCAGGCGATTTCGCCGCATTGATGGATCTTTGCAACAAATACACCAAGCTGAATGTCCGCACCAACGCTGATACTCCGCATGATGCGGAAGTAGCTCGCGCCTTTGGTGCTTCAGGTATCGGTCTTTGCCGTACAGAACACATGTTCTTTGATGCTGAAAAGATTGTCGCTATGCGTGAAATGATCCTATCACCGGATGTAGAAGGACGCAGAAAAGCTCTAGCCAAATTGCTTCCTTATCAGAAAGCCGACTTCAAAGGCATCTTTAAGGCTATGGATGGATGTCCGGTTAATGTTCGTCTGCTCGATCCTCCTTTGCATGAGTTCGTTCCCCACGATGCAAAAGGTCAGGAAGAAATGGCTAAAGCAATGGGCGTAACTGTACAGGAAATCAAAAAACGTGTGGAAAGTCTGTGTGAACACAATCCGATGTTAGGCCACCGCGGCTGTCGTTTGGGTAACACCTATCCCGAAATCACAGAGATGCAGACTCAAGCGATTCTAGGTGCTGCAATTGAACTGAAGAAAGAAGGATATGATCCGCATCCCGAAATTATGGTTCCCTTGACCGGTATCCTGTATGAATTCGAAGCTCAGGAAAAGGTAATCCGTGATGCAGCAGCAGCATTATTTGAAAAAGAAGGTATGGAAATTCCGTTCAAGGTAGGTACCATGATTGAAATTCCGCGTGCTGCATTGACAGCCAACCGCATTGCCAGCCGTGCAGAATACTTCTCATTCGGTACCAATGACTTGACTCAGATGACCTTCGGTTATTCCCGTGACGATATCGCTTCATTCTTGCCGGTATATCTGGAAAAGAAGATTCTGAAAGTAGACCCGTTCCAAGTACTCGATCAAAATGGTGTAGGTCAGCTGATTGAAATGGCTGTAGATAAAGGTCGTTCAGTTCGTCCTGATTTGAAATGCGGTATCTGCGGTGAACATGGTGGTGAACTTCATCAGTGAAATTCTGTCACAAAGTTGGTTTGAATTATGTATCTTGTTCTCCATTCCGCGTACCTATCGCCAGACTTGCTGCTGCCCAGGCGGCTGTGGAAGATATGAAATAAATTGATTATTTTCTGAATATAAAAGTAGGAGATACTTAGAACAAGTACCTCCTACTCTATTTTTATGGCATTTTATTTTTTTAAGAAAAACATAGTTTATACATTTGTCTACAAGACAAAATCTATACTCATATGAAAAACAAATGCCTCTTTGTATTACTATTAGCTTTGGGATGTTGCCATGTACAAGCACAAAAAAGTCAAAAGAATCCTTTGCCCGAAGCACTCGTCCAATTGAATCAAAAAGTGGATTCCGAACTGATTCCCGGAATAAAAAGGTCTCCCCTGATTGGAATTTCTACAGATATAAGTCTGAAACGGACAGCCGTAAACACGGCATATGTACAGTCAGTCATTCTCTCTGGAGGAATTCCTTATATGATACCTGTAACGGATAATGTAGAGATACTGCGTCAAATTGTATCCCAGCTGGACGGAATTGTCTTTACAGGTGGAGAAGATATCCAACCGATATATTATGGTGACCTTCCTTATGAAAAACTGGAAGAAGTAAGCCCCGCCCGGGATACCTTCGATTTAATGGTGCTAAAAATGGCCGCAGACCGGAATATTCCCATATTAGGAATTTGCAGGGGACTGCAATTAATGAATGTAGCTTTCGGTGGAACTTTATATCAAGATCTGCCCACACAACATTCCTCAAGTGTCAACCATCGCCAAGAAGAATCCGGCACTACCCCCACCCATCCGATATCCATCATAAAGGAAAGCAAGTTGGCAGAAATTACAGGACAAGAAGTGCTGCAAGTCAATACATTCCATCATCAGGCTATCCGGAAATTAGCACCGGGATTCAAAATCACGGCTTGGGCACCCGACAGTATAGCGGAAGCTATAGAAGCTTATCCCATACGACAAATGATAGGTGTGCAATTTCATCCGGAAATATTTACAGCTGCCGGAGATACCACCATGCATAAATTATTTAAATTCCTGGTGAACAAGGCTGATACATTCAACCTAGCTAAAAAAATTCATAGCCGTATTCTATCCATTGACACTCATACAGATACTCCTCTTTGGTTTAAAAACGGTTACAGCGTAGGCTTGAGAAAAGACAACATGGTCAGCATCCCCAAAATGGAGGAAGGCAAATTGGACGCACAGTTCCTAGCCGCATTTATATGGCAGGGGAAACGAGATGACGTATCTTCACAAAAAGCCGTAGAAAGCACCACCCTATTGATTCAATCCATTTATGACGAAGTAGCGAAATACAAAGATTTTTGCGGCATCGCCCTTACGGAAGAGGATTTGGTACGTTTAAAGAATGAAGGCAAGAAAGCTTTCTTTATAGGGATCGAGAATGGTTACGCCATCGGCAAGGACCTAAAGAATATAAAAAAATACAAACAGATGGGAGTTAATTATATAACTCTCTGCCATTCTTATGATAACGATATTTGCCATTCGTCCACTCATACGGAAGATGCGACTCAAGGACTGACACAGTTTGGTCGTGAAGTAGTGAAGGAAATGAACCGGTTAGGTATTATGATAGACATATCACATGCCAGTGAAGGTACTTTCTGGGATGTGATAAAATATAGTACACAACCTATCATCGCCTCTCATTCCTCGTCAAAGGCTTTATGCGACCATGACCGTAATCTAACAGACGAACAACTCCGTGCCTTAGCGAAAAATGGCGGAGTGGCACAGTTATGTCTCCTTGATGCCTATATCAATAAAAGCCCAAAAGCCGCATCCGTTTGTGATGCTGCCGAACATTTGGACCACATGATTAAGGTAGCCGGCATAGACCATGTAGGAATAGGTACGGACTTTGATGGCGGTGGTGGTCTGCAAGGATGTAAAGGAGATAATGACTTAATTAATCTGACCATAAAAATGATTGAAAAAGGATATACGGAAGAAGATTTAAGAAAGATTTGGGGAGGTAATCTCTTGAGAGTAATGAAGCAAGTACAGGAAGCACCACTTTTTTCGTTGAAAAAACGTAGATAATACCCAAACAAGGATAATCAAAAAATATATAGAAATATCCTGTTATCATTTTTCGGAAATTATCGGGGCTGTCTCACCAATGGACAGCCTCTTTTTGTAACCTACAGTTTAATAGTAAAAGAAATAAGACAGACCCTTATTCCCCTCTCCTCACTATAGGAATTTTCCTATTACAAATAGGGAAATTCTCCTTTACAAATAGGAATATTCCGTTTATTGTATCATTCTCTCCACTTATCTTTGTGACATAAGAAAAGCAAACTTTAAAATTAACGGATATGAGAACAAAAATACTGAAATACTTCGGAATGGTAGTTGTACTGATAATAATGGTTAGCCTAACCTCCTGTGAAGTATCTATAGGAAGTTGGTACGATGATGATGATTACAGCGAAATATATTACAGAACCACTCGGGAACTATGTAGCCGAACTTGGCAGGAAACTTGGTACAAGACGGTGAATACTACACACAACGACTAGACTTTTACGAAAATAGAACAGGCACAGACATCATACGAATAGAACATCGGAACGGCTATGTAACCGAAGACAGGTACAATTTTGAATGGAGATGGGATAACAGTTCACAGACATGCATCCGTATGGTTTACGGTCCCAGTGACGTTTCATATTTTGAAAATGTATGGCTAGCCGGAAACTTCTTAAAAGGCTCATTGGATGGTATTAATGTAAATTTCACAGGAATCAGGTAAAAAGAAAAAAGCGGGATGACACCCAACACATATCATCCCGCTCTCCTTTTTCCCAATATACTACTCACTCTTAATGCTATTTACTGGATTCTCATTAGCGATACGCCAAGCTCTAACAACGACACACACCACTATCAGAGCGATAATCACCAATGCTGTTCCGACAAAATACAACGCATTCATGTCTATCGTTTCGGCAAATTGATCCAACCAGGCTTTTCCTGTAAAGTATGATACAACAATTCCTATCAAAACCGATGGAACAGCAACATACAATATATCACGGGACAGCAACCGGAGAATAGTCGAAGCTTCGGCACCATTCACCTTACGGATGGCTATTTCCTTACTGCGACGTTGTGTTTCATCATTCACATAGCCTATCAACCCCATAACAACAATAAGCAAAATAAAAGTAGAAGTAATCCATACAGAATTACGAAAACGGTATACATTACGATAGATTTCCTTCAGCATGGTATCTATCGGAATAAATTCCAATGCCTTAGTGGAATGCACCTGCTCCATGTATTCGTTCAGTTTTTTCAAACTCTCATCGTATGGCTGCCTTAAACGTACATCAAAAGTGTGGCTAGTATTATGACTATAAACTAAAGCTACGGGAAACTGCTTATAGAGAAAAGACGTATTGCGCACATTACGGAATACACCAACAATGGTGCCAGCTTTATCAAAATCATTCAATCGTTTGCCTACTGCCCCATCTGTCCATTTCATCAGCCGCACTACTTCTTCGTTGACCAATACATCCCCCTCATTCTGCATATCTTTCCCTTCAATAATAGTAATCCCCATGGTTTCAGCATAATTTTTATCACAAGGATTATACATCAAGGTTTCTATTCTCTTGCCACTATTATCAATCAGCCCACGAGTCCAATACTCTCCCAGAACCCCATGCATAGAACGGGTGGCATTTTCCACCATGGGTTGACGACGAAGATCGCTAACCATATTCTCAGCTTCTTCGGGTGACATCCATGTCTCCGCCTCCACCAATCCTGGAGTACGGATACCCATATCACTATTAATCAAATGATGATACTGCATCAAAGATACTAACAAAATCCCCATTACAAAAGATACTCCCATAAATTGTACAAATAAAAGAGAACGCTTCCACCCTTTTTTCCCATCTGTGTAACGACGAAAAACTTGAGTGACAGGAATGCGTGAAAACAATCTTCCCGGTAACACTCCGGCTACCATGAACAGTACAAAAACAATGAGCATCGGAACCCATAGAGTTTCCAATGTAAAGAGTGAGGATAACTGCACCGAAAGTAAATCTTCTATCAGATCTTTGGTATTGAAAATAATAAAGAGGGCCACTATAACGGACATCAATACCACAATCCCCGTCTCAAAAAGGAACATACTGAAAATATTGATTGCACTGGCACCACTACACTTATGCACACCTATACTTTTTGCCCTGCGGCTCATGGTAGCAATAGCTACTAATACATAGTTCATGATTGCCACAAAAAATATGGCAAAGCCCAAAAAACCATAAATGTAAAGGCGAGTGCGGGTATTTGAGTCATCCAAATGAATTTCGGGCAATGGCTGTGCATCATAAAAATTTCTCCATTCATCATCAGCAGAATCAGGATAATATTTTTGCATAGCCTTGTATATCTGACGATTGATTTCTTCCCTGTCCACCCCATCGCGCAAACGGAGAATAGTATAATAAATGTCATTACGCCCCCATGTTCCACCCCCTATATAACCACCTCCGGCATAAATGGGAGCTACAAAATCAAAATGATAGGCCGTATTTTCCGGAGTATCCTGATAAACACCACGGACTGTCAGTTCATGCTGTTTATCCAAAGATAATTTTTGTCCCACAGTCCTGTCCACCAAAGGCATCACGAACAAAAGTTTCAGAAACGAATATGCTCCCTGCCCTTTGCAATTCCTCAGGATTCCCTTTCAATACTTTGATGCCGAAAGTACGGAAATAGCAAGTATCTACATAAGCGTAATTTACATCTTTCAGCTTATGACCATCCTTGAATACATTTAATGTCTCAAAATTGAAAATGACTGTAGCATTTTCAATCCATTGTGACAAATCACTGCGGAACGCTTCTGCCATCGGAGCAAACAAGCTATCATCATATCCTTCTCCTTTCTCTCCAGTCTTCACATTCTCTCCCCCTCCACGTACCAATACCAATCGGTCGGCCTCAGGGTAACATTTCTCATAATTGAGTTCAAATGCTATTTGTGAAAAAAGCAAAAATACCAATAGTCAGACCTAATGAAAGCGATATGACTTTCGTCACGTTGCTTCCACGGCCGTGTAATATCGATTGTATTGCATAATAGATTTGTTTCATAACAACCCTCCTTTCATTAATTATTCTTTAATGTTCGCCACTACGCTACCATCAAACAAATGAATGACACGATGAGCAAATCCGGCATCATGCTGAGAGTGAGTTACCATAACAATACTAGTCCCCTCCTTGTTAAGTTCGGTCAATAGATTCATTACTTCAGCACCGTTCTTTGAGTCCAAATTACCAGTAGCTCATCGGCGAGGATCAATTTAGGATTAGTAACCACAGCACGGGCAATAGCTACACGCTGTTGTTGACCACCGGAAAGCTGTTGCGGAAAATGCTTGGCACGATGACTCAAGTTCATTCGCTTTAAAATTTCCAGAACACGCTCCTTACGCTCACTGGCCTTGATTCCAAGATAAGTCAACGGTAACTCCACATTTTCAAAAACATTCAGTTCGTCTATCAGATTAAAACTCTGAAACACGAAACCTATCACACCCTTGCGCAAACGTACGTTCCTTCTCTTTTAGATTGGCCACCTCTTTTCCTATCAGTTTATAACTACCCTCCGAAGGATTATCCAATAATCCGAGAATGTTCAACAACGTGGATTTTCCACAACCTGATGGTCCCATAATAGCTACAAACTCTCCTTCTTTCACCTCTATGTTTACATGATTCAACGCAATTGTTTCTACTTCTGAAGTACGAAATACCTTACTTAAATTTTCAATCTGTATCATAATAATAAATTTTAATTGTTTGTTCTATTGATCCTTATTCTGATTTAATACTCTTTACTGGATTCTCATTGGCAATGCGCCATGTTTTGGAAATGACACAACTGACAATCAATATCAAGACCACAATAGCTACACATACATAATAAGGAACAAGCGAACCTACAGTCACAGCAAACTGTTCCATCCATAAACCACCTACATACCATGCCCCTAATGTACCTGCGACTACAGCCGGGAAAGAAATCCAAAGAACATCTTGCACCAACATTTCCAATATCGCAAATGACTCAGCTCCATTCACTTTACGAATAGCAATTTCTTTCGAACGTCGCTGTAATTCATCATTAATATAGCCTATCAGTCCCATCAAAGTAATAAACAAGATGGCAATTGCCGCCAATAAAGTCGCATTACGAAATACACGAACGGAATTATAACTATCCGCCATTTTTTGTTCCAAGCTTTCAAAACCGACTGTTTGATTCGGAAAAGCTTCGGCAGCATCACGGTTCAGTTTCTGAAGATTCTCACCAAAGGGTTCCTTCAGACGGAGATAAACAAGATCAGCCAAATCTCTGGGATGATGGTGCAGAACAAATGGTTTCAGCTCTGAGTAGAATCCGTCAATATTAAAATCTTTAATCACACCTACTATTTTGACACGTCCTTCTTCTGTCTGAATACTCTTACCTAAAACATCTTTTCCCCAATGCATTCTCCGCACAAATTCCTCATTGACAGCCACCTCACCGGATTCACGCGGTACACGCCCTTGCTGTATGGCCATTCCCATAAAAGCGACATAATTCTCCTGAGTAAAATCATAGCGACTGGAAAAAAGGCTCGTTCCTTTCTCATCCGGTATCATCTGCCCGCTATATCCATTAGACGGATAGCTAGTTGCTGAGGTCAATGCTTCCACGTATGGAAGCCCTTCATAAAAGTGACGGGCAGCAAGCCGAGCTTCAGCATCCGGTGCATTATTAATACCAATCACTACCCGCTCAGGATTATAACCCGGATCTTTATTAATAACATAATGATACTGGAGCATCACTACACACATCAATCCACATATAAAAGCCACTCCTGCAAATTGGATAAACAATAACGGACGTTTCCATCCTTTTTTACCCTCTGTATAACGCCGGAAAACCTGTGTGACCGGTATCTTTGAAAAAATTCGTCCCGGCAGCACACCACCAATGAGGAATAAGACAGCAGTCACTCCCAAAGGCACCCAAATACGTTCCACCGCAAAAAGGGACTCCAGTTTAGCAGCTGTAGTATCTTCCACAAACTCCCGGAAATTAAACATTAAAAAAACCATCAAAAACAATGAAAGCAAAATAATAATACCTGTTTCCCACATAAACATACCAAAAACAGTACCCGTCCCCGCTCCGCTGCATTTATGAACACCAATACTTTTGGCACGCCGGCTCAATGAAGAAATAGAAATCAACACATAATTCAATGTCGTGATAAACAAAATAGATATACCTAAAATAAGCATAATATTACGCATTCTTTTCACTTCATCATATCCACGGTACGTATCCCGAACAGGTTTTGCCATGACAGTGATTCCAAACTTATCACTTCTGGGAATATGTTGCTGTACTACCATATCAATACGCTTGTTCAATTCATCCAAATCAATATCCTGCTTCAACCGGATATATTCTTTCCAGCTGTCCCCACCGTTCCATGAATAATTTCCTATCCGGCGGCTCCAGATAGAAGGCAAGGAAATGACGGCCTTCGGTCGCATAGTACAATTCTCAGGTAAAGCAGCATACGTTCCTTTGACTGTCAACTCAATTTCCTTATTGAAACTAATTATTTTACCAATCGGGTTCTCACCGCCAAACATTTTATCCGCCAAATCTTTACTCAGGAAAATTACATCTTTTTGCTGCAATTCGCGTACCGGATCACCACTCAAGACCTCAATACCCATTGTCTGAAAAAACAATGAATCAGCAGCAACTTTAAAATCATCAAACGGACACTTCCGTTGTAAACAGGTGATGATACCGGCATATCCCCGCACTTGCCGCCGATTCCACAATTTCCGGCATTGCATCCAGTATGCCTCCGGCAGCTGCACCGATAATATATTCACTAGGAGGAAGAGGTTCCCCATTTACTGTCCATATATTCCACAATTGGTATAATTTATCATGATCCTTAAAACAAGTATCAAAACTCTGCTCATACACAACTCTTGAGAAAAGCAAAATACTCATAGTCAGGCCCAAGCCTAACGAGACGACTTTTATTATATTAGAACTTCGTCCATGTATCAAAGCCTGAATGACATAATAAATCTGTTTCATATTTCGTGTTTTTAATCATTATTATTTTGAAAGAGAGAAGTCCCGTTTCACAACGTTACTTCCCATAAAGTGTATAAGAAACTAAAGTTTCTATAATTCGTTCTCTATAATAGAAATGCTAAAACCGTGCCACGCAAACAAACAACTGATTAACAACATATTGCAAAAGAACAAAAAGAAACAGTCTGTCTAATTATTAGACAATGATGTATGATAATTAGACAAACTATAAAAACAAACAAATAGTTCTACGCTTCAAACTTATTGGAATTTGCCTTATTTTACTATCTTTGCATTATCACCTATATAAAACAAATTATTATGAAACACATTCTTTTGGCAGCCTGTGCGGTTGCATATTAAGCGGTTGCGGTTCGCAAGGGAAACAGGCAGCCCCTACCGGAAATCCATTCCTTTCGGAGTACACAACTCCCTTCCAGGTTCCTCCTTTCGACCAAATCAAGATGGAACATTACAAACCCGCCTTTTTGCAGGGCATGGAAGAACAACAGAAAGAGATTGACGCTATAGTAAACAACCCCGAACCCGCCACTTTCCAGAATACCATTGCAGCACTGGATCAAAGCGGAACGTTACTTCGTAAAGTCAGCACCGTATTCTACGGACTGAAAAGCGCCAATACCAATGATGAAATGGATGCACTGAGCCGTGAACTCTCTCCACTACAATCAAAACACAGCGATGACATCGCCTTAAATGAAAAACTTTTTGCACGTATCAAAGCTGTCTATGAAAATCCCGGCAATTTGGACAAAGAGCAAAAGAAGTTGTTGGAAGAAACCTATAAAGATTTTGTACGTGGAGGTGCCAACCTGGATGCCGAAAGTCAAAAAAAATTGCGTGAATTAAATAGTGAGATTTCCATGTTGCAGCTCACCTTCGGCCAAAATATGCAGAAGGAAACCAATGCTTTCCAATTGATCGTGGACAAAGAAGAAGACTTAGCCGGATTACCCCAAAACCTGATTGCCAGTGCTGCCGAAACAGCTAAAGAAGCAGGCATGGAAGGCAAATGGATTTTCACCCTGCATAATCCCAGCGTCATGCCTTTCCTGCAATATGCCGACAACCGAAACCTGCGCGAAAAGATATTCAAAGGATACATTAACAGAGGAAATAACGGAAATGAATACGACAACAAGGAAGTGGTACGCAAACTGCTCAAAGCCCGTCTGGAAAAAGCCAAGCTGATGGGATATGAAAACTATGCTTCCTTTGCACTGGAAGAACGTATGGCGAAAACACCGGATGCCGTATATAAATTATTAGACCAGATTTGGACACCTACTCTGTCCAAAGCCAAAGAAGAACTGGCAGATATCAATGCCGAAATAAAGAAAGACGGAAAAACCTTCACAGCCGAAGGTTGGGACTGGCGTTATTATGCAGACCGGGCCAAGAAAGCCAAATTCGACTTGGATGAAAATCAGGTACGTCCTTATCTGAAACTGGAAAACGTACGTAACGGTGTGTTCTATGTTGCCAACAAACTATACGGTATCACTTTCACCCAGCTGGACAATCTTCCCCTCCCTCATCCCGATGCACAGGCATTCGAATGTAAGGACAAAGACGGTTCTCATCTAGGTGTACTCTATATGGACTTCTTTCCGCGTGCCAGCAAGAAAGGTGGCGCATGGTGCGGAAGCTATCGTTCACAGACCTACAAGGACGGCAAGAAAGTGGCTCCTGTAGTAACCGTGGTATGCAACTTTACCAAACCGGCAGCCGGACAACCCGCTTTGCTCAGTGCAGACGAAGCGAATACCTTGTTCCACGAATTCGGACATGCTTTACATAATCTTTTCAAAGATGTACATTATTATGGTGTGGCTAGTGTTCCGCGTGATTTTGTAGAACTGCCGTCACAGATAGATGAGCATTGGCTTTTGAACCGGAGGTATTGAATGTATATGCCAAACATTATCAGACAGGTGAAGTTATTCCTGCCGGACTGGTTGAAAAAATGGACAAGAGTGGCAAATACGGACAAGGCTTCGCTACGGCTGAATATTTAGCTGCTTCCCTGCTGGATATGGATTATCATGTATTAAAAGAAATTCCCAATGATATGGACGTTATGCAGTTCGAAACAGAAACATTAGGTAAGCGCGGATTGCTGAAACAAATTCCGTCACGCTACCGCACCACTTATTTCAACCATACCATGGGTGGTGGATATACTGCCGGTTACTATAGTTATATTTGGGCGGAAGTGCTGGATTGTGACGCATACGAGGCATACAAGGAAACGGGCGATATTTTCAATCAGGAAGTGGCCGGTAAGTTCCGCAAATATATCCTCACTCCCGGCTGCATTGACGATGCGATGGACATGTATGTCAATTTCCGCGGCAAAGAACCCGGTATTGATCCCTTGTTGAAGAACAGAGGACTAAAATAACCCTCTAACCCAAAATAGAATTCCTCCCCCTGCGAAAGACAAATGATTGTGATTCTTGCAGTGAGGATTCTCATTTCGTAGTATGATTGCGGATAGTTCTTTTTATTTTTTGTTCCAAAGCAAGAAATAATCCTCAGAGAAAGCGTACCTTTATGCCTGTCAAATCAAAAATTAAATTATGAATCAACCTATTGCTATGAACACCACAAGAAAACATGTGGTATGGCTGGATGTCGTTCGTTTGGTAGCCATGTTCACCGTAGTTTGCTGCCATAGTGCAGACCCGTTCAACTTTTACCCCGGCGAACCGCCAGCCAACATTGATGAAATCAAATTCTGGGGAGCCGCCTACGGAGCCTTTCTCCGTCCGTGTGTCCCACTGTTTGTCATGATTACAGGAGCATTGCTGCTTCCCGTACGTGGCGAAATATCCGCTTTCTACAAAAAAAGAATCAGCCGTGTATTTTGGCCGTTCCTTATCTGGAGTGTCATTTATAATTTATTTCCTTGGTTTACAGGATTGCTGGGACTTAATCCCGAAATAATTCTTGACTTTTTCCCTTATAGCGGTGAAGAAGCCGCCCGTCAGTCACTCAACGTATCATTGGGTTATATAGCAAAAATGCCTCTCAATTTCTCTTTATTAGACGTACATATGTGGTATATCTATCTGCTTATCGGATTATATCTATACCTTCCTATTTTCTCCGCATGGGTAGAAAAGGCCTCGGAGAAAGCCAAACTATGGTTTCTTGTCGCATGGGGAATAACTGGTTTGTTACCTTATTATTATCAGTTCGTATCCCCATACATTTGGGGAGGCTGTGCGTGGAACTCATTCAATATGCTCTATTATTTTGCCGGATTCAACGGGTACTTGCTATTGGGACACTATCTGCGCAACCACGACTGGTCATGGAGTAAGACACTGTCGGTCTGTATCCCCATGTTTCTGGCAGGTTACATGGTCACATTCTTCGGTTTCCGCCACATGACCGCATTACCACAATGCAGTGATGAAATGTTAGAACTGTTCTTCACCTATAATTCTTTGAATGTGATTATGATGACTATCCCTTTCTTCCTCATAGCCAAGAAAGTAAAAGTACGCTCAGAACTGATCCAGCGTATGCTGGCAAACTTGACCGTATGTGGTTTTGGCATCTATATGATACATTATTTTTTCACAGGTCCGGGTGTAGTCCTGATGCGCAATATCGGTGTTCCCGTGCCTTTACAAATTCCCGCTGCCGCAGTCGTGGCATTTGGCGTATCGTGGCTGCTTGTGGTATTCATTCGTAAAATAAGCGGCAAGAATGCTAAATACATTGTAGGATAATAAAAACAGGACATACAAATATCGTTATATAAGAATAGCCAGAACTACTCTTTCCAAGTGATTCCGGCTATTCTTATAATGCTTCATCCACTAGAAATCAAGTCAGTTATTTGAGATGTAATTTAAAGAATATACCTCCGCTAAAATATTTACCGTCATTCAGTTCAGCAATAAGATTGATATGGTCTTTCCATATTGAATAAGTTCCACCCACATTCACAGTATAAGTTGCTGTATGCAGATCTTCCGCATGTCCGGGACACACTTCCACCATCAGATTAAATCCATTCAGAGCTTTCTGCCAGAAACCTTCGCCCTTCATGCCAAAATGAAAGTTTACCCCTGCAGCAGGACGGCTATAATGCACATCACTCATAGCTTTACCGATAACCCAAGCTACATGAACCCCCACTGTACCTATTCCACTAAATTCAACATGTTTCGTTGCCGCCAGATAATAACGTGTCAAGTAATTGTGGTTTCCGCTACCACCGCCCCCCCCAATCTATGTCTCCACCTCCATTTGAAGAATGGCTTCCCGGATCATTCGCACCAATCACTACCTGAGGCGTCCAAGCTTCCACCAGCCTTCTTTCCATGCCCTCAACCGGAAATGAAACGATCTGTCCTGATTGGTAAACCTGCCCCAAGTTTGCTGAGGCCAATAAGAAGAACCATGTATCCCCTTTACCAACGTACAAGTATATGCTACTTCCAGCCAAGGAAACAGAGTACAATTTATATAATAGTTATAGGTATAGGGATGATATTCACTTCTCACCCAATATCGGGAAAGTATATTTACATCCAGCATATTTCCTCCCAGCATAACGGTTTTATCTTTCTGCATAACGGCAGTAGGTGCATGAAGTAGTCCTGTAGTACCATAAAAAGCCTGCCCTTTGATAACATTCATTCCTCCAAAGAGTCCCCCCAGAAATATTAGAGTTCTTAATTTCACTATTCTATGAATTTTAATTTATATTTGCAGCATGAAACAGATGTATTAAAAATACTCGGAAAAATTATTCCTAACTGCTATCTTCTCCTGTTCGTTGCCATTCTCCATTATTACATGGCAATAAGCAAAGTCTGCTCTTTCATCCGAAAATTCTTTCCCCGATAAAGCGTACCGGAAACAAGAATGCAGCTTGCAGATATCTTGTACGTGTATGTTTCTCCTTATACATTCTATAAACGAAACGCAAATTCATCTTATCAACCAGTCCGGATAATAGTGCATCCTATTCATTGCCGTTTGGTGAACAAAGCCACCACACGTAAAGCCGATGCCTTGGTAACCCATCTTTTTTACCTTAAGCAGAAACTTTTCCTGCATCAAGGCCCCCATACCTACTATCAGAAAATCCGGATTTAATTCGACTATATGAGAAGCTTCCTTATTCATTTCAGCATCCGAAGAGAAATATCCGTTCCTGAACCCTGCAATGCGTAACTTCGGATACTGCTCTTGAAATATCCTCACAGAACACTCCACTTGTTCTTGACCCGAGGCTACGATATAGAGCGTTTTACGGCTTTCCATGAGGTAATTCAACAATTCGGGAGCAAGGGAGGTCATATCAAAACTACGTCTGGTCACTCGCTTTCCGTATACTAATCTTATGGCAGAAACCAGTAAAGAGCCATCGGCAAAAATACCATCGAATTGTTCAAATAGGGATTTGTTTTCTAAAGCTATGAGGTAAGATACGGGGTTGAGAAAGGTGTAAATTCTGTTTTTCGTTTCGAAAAGTTCGGGAGACGTCCATTTCTCTGTTTGCAAAATGTGATTGACTAAGAGGGATGTCATATTTTATACTACAAGTTTTTGTAAATTTTCATGAGGTTTTCCGCCTCCGTTTCTATATTATAACCCGCTTTAGTGATAAGTTCAGTATTTCTTTCGCAACGTTCTTGACGAGACAATTCGTATTTAACATTACCGAGATATTCCGCCCAATAGTCAGCACCTTTACTTAAAGGTAATTGAATTACATCTTCACCTATGTTTACCATTTTAGTTACAGCATCCGAAATAATGCATGGTAGACCTGATGCCTGTGCTTCTACCACAGATAATGGCATACCTTCATAAATAGAAGGAAAAAGAAAAATATCTATTGCTTGTAACACATCTGAGATATCAGAACGCAATCCAGCCAATATTACACAATCATTGACTTTATTTTTATCTATTGCCGCTTCTACAAGATGGCGCAGTTCACCATCACCAATTAGCAATAATTTTGACTTTGGCTGTAAAGCATGATATTTGGCAAACACTTCAATAAGAAGGAGTGATTTTTTGCTTCCATGAATATACCGATATGGCCTACCACATATTCATCATCTTTAAAACCAAAGACACACCGCATTGTCTTTCTTTTATCTACATTGAATATAAAAGGTTCCACTTTGATAGCATTACGCAAAATAGTAAATTGTGTTTCACCATAAAGCCATTCACCAGCTTCAATAGAACAAGCTATAGCCTGAGTGAACGAACGCCTATATCCAGGCAACAATAATTTATTTAAAATTTTATGTTGGCAACAACTAGAATGATTATGTATAATTCTTGCCTTTATACCTAACCATTTTGCAATTTGTAATTCCAAAACAGCTGTAGCACTGTTTCCATGTATATGAACAATGTCATAACTTCCTTTATACATTATGCGACATAATGCCATTATATAACGAAATAATTGCTTCTGCCGATGTGGCAAATGAATGATTCCACACCCTAGAGACTTGAATTTATCTATAACATCATTGTTTTCTTGTACCGTTACCACTATATCAATTTTATAATCACTGCTTCGCTGTAAGACTGAAATATAATTGAATATATGAGTAGTTATGCCACCTAGATCCAAACCATTTAAATTCTCAACAAGTATTCTTGTCATTTTAGTTTCTGTTTTTCAATATTTTATAAAGTTTAAAGTATGGAAAAGGAATTTTAAGCAAGCATTTTAAAAAACCTATTTTCCATTTACTAGACAATAAATCATTTTTTAAACATTGAGGATTAAACACATAATAAATAAACGACTTACTAGAAACTAATGAAAAAGTCTCTCCCTCATCAAAAAATCTAAATTTTGCCAACATCTTTAAATCCTTTCGAGAAGGAGATAATCCCACTGCTTTTAAATTCGCAAACAACACATCCGGAGTGAAAGGAATATATTTTACAAACTCTATTGCTTCTATATCATTAATGAAATCTAGAGCTGCTGACTGAATTTTTTCTACAATATAATACTCCTCTTGTAATTCGCCATTCATTTGATATTCATAATCATATCTCTCTGCCACAAGCCATTCATTTTTGTCACGAATATAGTTTTTTACAGATCCTTTTTGCTCTAAAAACAATGTTTCATAAAGTCCAACAAACGGACTTCGTTTATCCACACTGTTTACATTATTATAAAAATCGAACAAATATCCATGTAATGATAGTTTTCCATCATTCATATTTCGTTTATAATAATCAGCTACCCCTGTATAATAACCTAAAATTTCATTTTCTATACCTATTATTCCCAGTGACTTTTGAAGAAATCTCTGCATACCACCTGACCACCCTATATCCACAACTGCAAAACGTCCTTCAACGTGCATTTGCTTCATATATTCACACATTAAGACAAATTCTTTTTTTGAGTTTAAAATAATCTCATTCTGCAACTCATTATATAAAAGCATTAATCTATTTTCTTCCAATATGGTATTTCTATAGAAATAAGAATTTAAATCATATCCATATTTTCTAACTAAAGCTATATGATCAATAATATTTAATCCAACTCCATCAAATATTGACTTCAATGATATCCTTTTGGAAGGTGACAGCATGGTCAATAAATTAATAAATGATGGATCATTCCACAAAATGGGTACTCGCAAACTCCTTCTCGATACTTCTAGATAATAACTTTTCAGCCTCTCATCTTTGTTAACAATATCGAATGCTTTTTTCATGATAAGCCCATCACGAGCAAAAAAATAAATCTTATTAAGATCTTCTTTTTGAAAATTTTTAATTAGCCAATGAATATATCCCCATAATAAAGGGCCCAAACATCTATAGCCCAAATATTTAAAATAATCCTCTTTTGTTTGACACATATAATCAATGACATTATTTAATAGGGATAAATAGCTTGTATTATCTACTTTTGACTTTGTAAGAGTTATCATAGTTGTATGTATACCCATTATCTTTGGTCTAATAAAATCAGACTTTAGTGTGTCTCCAATATGAACTAATTGACAAGGTTTTAGATTTTCTTTATCTAAGATATAACGAAACAAAGCCCCTGTTCTTTTAGTTCTTTTTATAGATGAAGAAAGATAAAGTTTTTCATAACCTGTAATGCCACAATGACTTAAAATATCCTTTATTATATCTTCAGGAAGATACATATCTGATGTTATTATTACTTTTTTTCCATTCTTAAGGCATTCATTAAAAAGACCGACAATAGATTTATTGGGAATACAAACTTCGTACTCCGTCTTCAATTCTAGGTTTTTCAATTCTTCATTTATAGCTGGACTAAATTCTATAAAATTATAAATTTCATCGATTGAAACTTCTTCTATTATTTTTTTTCTAGCCTTAAGTTCGGCATTTATCCTCAATTCCTTAAAACCTCTTATTTTCTCATTACTGGTACCATGTAAACTGTTATACCTCAATTCAACTATATCAAACACATCTGTAGGCAAGGAAACATATCTTTTTACTAACGTATCAAATATGTCAAAAGATACACAATCATGTTTTAATATATATTTCAATTTATGATCCATATATAAGCCTCAATTGATTAGAGACCCTAATAAATAGGGAAATCTCGCTGATTAATATTTGGGGTTCTGACTAAGATTTACCAGATTTAAACAGCATCTTTAATAATAAAATGCATTTATATTTCAATAAAAAAAATACTATTCTATGCTTTAAATCCATTCGTTGATAAGGATAATTAGACAATAATTCTTGATATAGTTTTTCTTCTAATATTCTTTTGATCTTCTGATCTGTTTCACCAGCTAACACCATACGCATTACAGTATTACGAAGAAGAAAAAATACCGAGCGAAGATAATGCAAATAATATTTCTCTTCAGAGTAAATTTTTGCCAATCGCTCTTTTATTATCCGAGATAAATTTACCATTTTATGGTATTTGGCATCATCATAAGTATGAGAAAGCGAATATGGATTTACAACATAATAGTGCAAACAATCAGGCAGATAACATACACTCCTTACATGTGAAAGAAAATCAATATCAAAAATAATATCCTCGCTCACAAATTCACGTTCAGACACAAACTGTACTCTATGCTCCATAAAAATGCTATGACGATATATAGCATGCCACACCGACATCATATAGCGAACATCATGATGATATTCAGGCAATGGAGCTATCATATCAAGCAAAAAATCATCAACAGCTTCACGCCCTCTGAAGACAACCTCCTCCTCTACATCTTTTCGAGGATAAATATGCTTTTTATCTTTATAAATATTGCAATTACAATAAACAACATCAATATCCTTGGCCTTTGCTTTTAAATATAACTGTTCATACATATTCACATCTACAAAATCATCGGAATCCAGAAATGCTATATATTCACCAGTAGCTATCTCCAACCCCGAATTACGGGCAAAGCCAAGACCTTCATTAATTTTATGAATCACCTTGATAATCGGCCAATGCAAATTATCTGACGCTGATTCATAATTATCACATAATGCAGGACTATTATCCGGTGAACCGTCATCCACTAGAATAATTTCTAATTCTTTCAGCGTTTGCCCAAGAAGCGATTGCATGCAACGATCAAGATATTTCTCCACATTATAAACAGGGACTATTATACTAACTTTCGGCTGTTTCATTCATTTTTTGATTTACATATTGAATAAAATCATCATAAGACGAAAATTTCGCCTTATGAGTAGATAACCAATCACCATAAGCTATACTTAACTGAGACCGAACAGGCACACCTTGACGTTCATATTCCTCTACATTTGAGGCATCTACAAAATAGATGAATTCTTCATATAATTCATGAGGCAAAGGATCTCGACCAAAATTCTTTTGAAAAGCCTTAACATGTTCCACAGCTTCCTGCAATCCTTTGACTTTCCGTTTTTGATAATATTCATCTAATGAACACACTACACGACAAGGAGCTCCTACCGCTACACTATTGGCAGGGATATCATGTGTTACAACACTGCCAGCACCTATAACACAGTTATCACCAATAGTAACACCACGTAATACAATGACATTTGTGCCAATATAAATATTCGAACCTATTTCCACTCTTCCTGAAGAATTCACAAAATCATGATATTTATTCCTAAAAACAAAGCTAGCCCAATCATGCGTCAATATCTGGAAATATGTATTCATATCAACATTACTACCAATGGAAACCAAGGCTGGCCTTGAAACATCGATTCTCGTAGTCAGCGGATCTCTAAAAATGCAACCATCACCAATTCTTATACCCAGTGAACGCAGATGAGCAATGTACGATCTGCTGTTTCGGCGATGCCAAATATCTAATATATGCGCTGTTATAGATGATAATTTTATCATATATTGAATTGTACAATGAATATTTAATATAAAAACCTATTAATATGTTACTTAGAGCATTTGAACATTACCTATAAATTATACACGAATTTTTATCCATTCATTTGGCAAAGCTTCTAATTTTGAAAAATCAGTATTCACCCATCGGTCTGGAGTTATAATTATTTTTGCTGTCCTATTTAAATAAGCTGCCCAACATGAAAAGGTACTATTTGCCAAAATCATATTTTTAGCATGAGCCATCAGGTACATATCAAAGAAGCTGCGATCATCTCTATTATGTGATATGATTATTTTATTTCTTATATCAGCAAATTCTGTTTCCACATATAAACAATCATCAGAGAAAAAGAAAAAAACGGCTCTTCCACCTCTTGTTCCATGAATTTAATTGCTTCCCGATAATATTTCGATGTACATATACCACCATAAATATGTATTAAATCTGTTTTCAAATAATCGCCACGACGAATATGCACTGAGATTGAATTACAGGTCTCCATTTTTTTAAGAAATTCCATGTTTTCCTTTCCTATAGGAAGTTCCGAGCGAAATTCAAAAATATTTATTTGTTTTATAATAGAATAATCTTGCCAATCTCCCCATTGAAAAAAATGTTTCATAGATTGAGGATAAACCCTATTACAAAATAACAATCTATAGCCATGATTATATAAAAAGCGATTCACACGATATAGAAGAATGCCCAATTTATTATATAAATAAGAAGTTGGAGGTAATTCTATATCAAACCATTTATCAATCTCTATCCCATTATGTGCCTTTAAACTATCAGGATATATTCCCAAAATTCTTTCTGAAGGATATTTCTTCTTCAAATATCTATAATAACTATACTGGAAAAGTTGGTTACCTAATCCTCCACCAAAAACAAAAAATTTCATTTCAATACTTCCATTTGTTCACCTATGAGTAGATGATATAACTATATTAGGGTTCACTAAATAAACCTATTCATCATTCTCCTCAAATAGCACATGGTTCTCCCCAATAGCCACCAGTACCAATAGTATTGAGAATTTGCTGCAATCTGAGAGCTTTTTCCAAAAGAAGACAAAGA
>ENA-OQBT01000020-OQBT01000020.1-human-gut-metagenome-genome-assembly--contig:-NODE-20-length-95233-cov-5.551721_pt1 | contig 95233 bp, 103 predicted proteins | sample MGYA00242749_ERZ504557 | MGnify/ENA primary metagenome ERZ504557 (study PRJEB26092, sample SAMD00036243) | human gut metagenome | host: Homo sapiens | study: EMG produced TPA metagenomics assembly of...
CTCTGTCTTCATCTGACAGAGGAAGATATGTTTTTCTCATAGTGTTCATCCTTTCTTAGATAACACTATTTTACCATACATTATCCTCAAAATATATAGTAGAAATTTAATTTATTCTATACTAGTTGATTTCTATTTCAGAGTAAAAGAGGGCGAGAAACTTCCAGTAGTGAGAGAAACAAAGTCAGTGTCAATAGAAAAACAGGATGCAAAAGAGACTTTCGATATTGCTCCATATTTCATATCTGTAGTAGAGAAAGTTCCTATTGAAGCATTAGATGCTATGGAGAAAAGTTTTAGAAAAAGTAACAGTAAGACTGTTAAATTGGCCACACTTTCTATTTTAGCAGAAAAGATGAAACGTAATATTGAATAACCAAATACAGTAATCAGAGCATCTATCAGAATGGTAGGTGCTCTTTTTATAAATCAAACCAGGAAAGAGGTGAGACAAGGAAAAACATAACAAACTGGAGAATGCAGCCTGTTCAGGCAGAGAACAAAACACTTCTGTACATTTATGATGATGTGACAGAATATGGAGAATTTGACTGGAACGCATGGAATATAAGAACTCGGAGACTTCTGCAAAATATTTTGCAGAGAAACTGAGTGAAATTCCAGAAGGACAGACAATTGAGCTGCATATCAACTCAAATGGCGGATCCGTAAAAGAGGGCGTTGCTATTTACAATTTACTGAAGCAAAAACAAAACCAGAAAGTCGGGATTGTGGATGGCGTAGCACACAGTGTTGCGTTTTTGATTCTACAGGCGTGTGACACAAGAAAAATGTGTTTAGGTACAACGGCACTGATACACAATATGTGGATGTATTGCTCAGGCAATGCAACACAACTGAGAAAATATGCAGATGATCTGGATGACATGATGGAAGCAAACCGGCAAGTTTTTCTAGAAAGGGCGAAGATTGAGGAAAGTGAGTTGATTGAGTTAATGGAAAATGAGACTTACCTCACTCCGGAAAAGGCGCTGGAATATGGACTCATTGATGAGATCATGGGAAAGACAGCAGAACCGGTAAACACAGAAGAGATTCTGGAGAAGCTGTCCGATATGCAAAGACAGTTAAACAGTCAGGAGAGCTTCCGGCAGCAGATTGCAGCAATGCAGAAATCACAGGAAGACAAGAAACCAAGAAAAAACAACGTATTAAATCTTTTTAGAGGAGGCATGATTTAAGGAAAAATTTAGATGTATTAGAAATGGAAAAAACAGCAATCGTACAGAAGATGAATGAGGCGATCACAGCCGGAGATGCAGAGCAGTTCCAGGCAGCGTTTGTGGAGCTGTGCGATAAGATTCAGGAAAGTGTCATCGAACAGGCACGGGGAATCGTAGAAGAAGCAGATCAGAGAATTCTGTCTGAGCGCGGCGTAAGACAGCTGACATCCAAAGAAAAAGAATATTATCAGAAACTGGCAGAAGCATGAAAGCACCGAATCCGAAACAGGCGGTAGAAAATCTGGATGTGGTAATGCCATATACCGTAATTGACAAAGTATTTGAAGATTTGAAAACAGATCATCCGCTGTTGTCCAAAATCCAGTTTACATCCGTAACAGGGTTGACACGAATGATGATGAATACGAATGGATATCAGAAAGCAGCATGGGGAAAACTTTGCGCAGAGATCATCCAGGAGCTGACATCCGGATTTAAAGAGGTAGATGTGACACTGAGTAAACTGTCCGCATTTCTTCCGGTGTGTAAAGCAATGTTGGATCTGGGGCCAGAATGGTTGGATACTTATGTGAGACAGGTCCTGTATGAAGCGCTTGCAAATGGATTGGAAGACGGCATCATTAATGGAACTGGAAAAGACATGCCAATCGGTATGACAAAACAGGTGGGAGACTCTGTTACGATCAAGGGTGGAGTATATCCGGATAAAAAAGCAGTAAAGGTTACAAAGTTTAATGATGTGCAGCTTGGAAAACTGGCGGCTGTTCTGGCAATCAATGAAAAAGGACAGGCAAGAACCGTAGACACACTGATTCTGGTGGTAAATCCGTCAGATTATTTCAGCAAAGTCCTTCCGGCAACACAGAGACCAGCGCCGGGCGGTGGATATGTAAGTACACTACCATTCCCGATCGATGTGATCCAGTCTCCGGCGGTAGGAGTCGGAAAGGCTGTATTTGGTATGGCAAAGCTTTACTTCATGGGATCTGGAATCGAAAATAACGGAAGAATCCTGTATTCAGATGATTACAGATTCCTGGAAGATGAAAGGGTTTACCTGATCAAAATGTATGGTCATGGATTTGCAGTAGATGATAATGCCTTCATGCTTTTGGACATCAGTGATCTGCAGCCAGCACATTATGAAGTGAAAGTTGTTCCAAGTGTAGAAAATGTGGAAAATGCAAATCTTGCAGATTTCAAGGTAGGGGGACATACACTGACACCGGAGTTCGCAGAAGGAACATTGACATATACTTTGACAACAACAGACGCATCAAACACGGTGCAGGCGGTAATCGCAGACAGCACTGCAGAACTGGAATTGACCTACAATGATAAACCGATTGCAAACGGCAGCAGAGTTACATGGGCTTCCGGCGCAGGAAATGTAGTAAAAGCAAAAGTGACAGATGGAAAGACAACCAAGACATATCAGGTGACTGTAACAAAGAATGAGGCATAATCATGAGCGATCTGTTAGAAGATGTGAAGAATTTTCTGGATATTACATGGGATATGGATATCAGGGAGCGTAAAAAGCTCTCTGGTATCGTAGAGAGAGGAAAAGCGTACCTTGAGGGCAAAATAGGATTTTGTGATTTTGAAAGCGAAACACAAGAAAAAGAGCTGCTCTTAAATTACTGCATGTATGCAAGAGCCGGTCAGGTAGATGAGTTTATTCAAAATTATAAATCAGAAATCATATCACTGCAGATGCGCAGTTTTCGAAGAAAAGCGGGTGGATGCAATGCCGAGACGTAAGGATACAAAGTTTACCACATTTAACGATGGATCACTGGATATATGCAGCGTAAAAGGCCGGAAGATTGTAGAGACCAGGCAAGCTGGAATTCGATTCGGATTTCGTACAGTTGGAATCAAACGGTTCTATGAGGCAAAGGTATTATCCAATCAGATTGACGAAGTAGTTGCAATTCTGCCAGTAGAAGACATTTCTACGATGGACATCTGCATAATCGGAGAAAAGCAGTACAAGATCATACAGATCCAGAATAAATATGATGCAGCGCCACCTTGTTTACTGCTTTCTCTGGAAAGAGTAGTAACGACTTATGAGGATGTGAGAAACCATGCCGAAAATTAATATTGATCAGTTCGCAATCGAAGTCATGCAGGAGTTAGATGCGTATCGTGAGGATGTACAGGAAGCAGTGGAAAAAGCAGTGAAAGAGACGGCGAAGCAGACAGCTGCGGAATTACGTTCCATATCACCGGAAGGAGATACCGGTGAATATGCAAAGCACTGGAGCTATAAACGAGACGAAAATTTGAGTGGAAGGCACCGCTATGATATGGTGGTATATTCCCAAAAGCCGGAATACCGGCTTACACATTTGCTGGAAAAAGGACACGCAAAGAGGAATGGTGGAAGAGTGGACGGGATCCCGCATATCAAAATTGCAGAAAAGCACGCAAAGGAAATTCTACAGGAAAGGACAGAACGATATTTATGACAAAGGAGAGGATAGAAGCAATTCTGGATGTACTGGAAATTGAATATCGGTATCATCATTTCGAAGAACGTGAGGCGGTGAATCCTCCTTTTATTTGCTGGTTGATTCCGGAAACGAGAAATTTTTCCGCAGATGGGAAGGTATATTTTAAATCAGACAAAGTTGATATTGAACTGTACACAGATGAAAAGGACTTTGAACTGGAGGAACGTGTAGAAGCGGCACTTGATGCAGCAGATCTCTTCTGGCAGAAAAGTGAACAGTATATTAAATCAGAAAATATGTATGAAGTATTATATGAAGTGGAGGGCTAAGTAAGGGAAAAAAAGACAGGCAACAAAAAAGGATAAAGTCAAATTCAATATCCATAATGCGCATGTTGCGCTTTTGCAGGAGAGTGAGACGGGAGAAATTACATTTGACACACCGTTTGCGGTACCTGGCTCCGTATCGCTTTCACTGGAAGCACAGGGAGAACTGACACCGTTTTATGCGGATGGAATCAAGTATTATGTTTCTTCTTCCAATAGCGGATATGAGGGAGACTGGGAAATGGCGCTGATCACGGATGAGTTCCGGGAAAAGATTTTAAGTGAATACATTGACAAGAACAAAGTCATGCTGGAAGAAGCGACTGCAAAAGTAAAACGGTTTGCGCTGGGATTTGAAATTGACGGCGATGTGAGGGGAACACGGTTCTGGTTCTATTGCTGTACCTCTACACGTCCTACAACAGAATCCAGCACAACAGAGGACGCGATTGAACCTACAACTGACACTGTCACAGTTTCTGCATCCGCTGTACAGCTTGGAACAGCTAAGAAAATGGCAGTTCGGGCAAAGACAACAGCAGATACAACAGATGACTTATACGAAAAATGGTTTGATAAGGTGTACATTCCAGATCAGGAAGTTGCAGCATAAAAGGAGAACAGGATGAGAAAGACGATCACAATCAATGGAACAGAATATAAATTCAAAAGTTCTGCCGCAATCCCACGGATTTATCGACTGAAATTTGGGAGAGATATTTTTGTAGATATGCAGAAAATTGAAAAGCAGATCAAGATCCAGGAAAAACTCAAAGACGAGATGCAGAAAAAATGCGAAAAAGAAGGTACAGAATTTGATGAAAGTAAGTTTGAAAGTGGAATCCCGATCGAATCACTGGAAATGTTTGAAAACATTGCCTTTCTGATGCATAAACATGGCGATCCTGACCAGCCGGACGATATCAACGAGTGGTTGGATCAGTTCGAGACATTTGATATCTATGAGATTCTGCCGGAAATCATGGAAATGTGGAAGTCAGAAAATAAACAGATGTCAGTTCCAAAAAAAAAGAGAGGGAAATAGATCGTGAGGTCAATACCGCATTGTTCATGCTTCGATGTGCACAGTGCGGTATTTCTATTTCTGATTTAGACCTGTTAAGCATTGGAATGATCAACGATATGTTTATCGAAATGAAGAATGATGAGTATGATTATCCGAAAATTGCAACACAGGCGGATATTGATGCACTGTAAAGGAGGGATGTAAGGGCAGGGAGCAGAATAAAAGGCATTACCATAGAGATTGGCGGCGATACTTCCAAGTTGGAAAAGGCACTGTCCGGTGTTGACAAAAAACTATACGGTGTAGAACAGTCATTAAAAGATGTCAATAAATTGCTGAAGCTGGATCCCACGAATACGGAATTGCTGAATCAGAAGCAGAAGTTGCTGCAACAGTCGATCAGTGAAACAAAAAACAGGCTGGAAACTTTAAAACAGGCAAGCGAACAGGCAGCAAAAACCGCCGGAAATTATGATGCTTGGAAAGAGGCGTATACTCCGATTCAAGAGGAGATTGTAAAGACCAACGAAAAAATGGACAAGCTCAAAAAGAGCATGAAGTCTATGGAAGAAAGTGGTCAGATTGATACGGAAGAGTACAAAAAACTGCAGACAGAGGTAGACCAATCGTCTGATAAACTGAAAGAACTGAAAGCACAGAAAAAGCAAGTAGATGATGAATTTGGACAGCCGATCAGTCCAGAAGGATTCGATTCTCTTCAAAGAGAGATTGTTGAGACAGAACAGAAACTGAAATCACTAAAAGAGACTACAGGAAGTGCAAGTGCGAATCTTGCAAAAGTATCTGCGGTATCCGGAGAGTTTGGAAATAAGGTCAAAGGAGTCGGACAATCCTTGCTGCCAGTAACGGGGGCACTGACCGGTGTAGGGGCTGCATCCACTGTTATGGCAAATAATTTCAACGATGCAATGAGTCAGGCGGCGGGAGCACTTGATAAGCCCATGTCTGAAATGGAAGATCTAAGACAGCTTGCAATCCAGACCGGACAGGATACCGTCTTTTCCGCAACAGATGCAGGGAATGCGATCACAGAACTGGCAAAAGGTGGTTTGACAGAAGCCGACATTAAAGCAGGGGCATTAAAAACTACAATGGACCTTGCGGCATCTTCCGGGATGGATCTTGGAGAGGCAGCAAATGTTGTCGTACAGGCAATGGGAGCGTTTGGTCTGTCTGCAAATGAGTCTGCAGAAGCGGCAAACGCTTTGGCCGGGGCAGCAGCTGCATCTTCTACGGATGTAGAACCTCTCACACAGGCACTGGCACAGTGTTCTGCTGGAGCAAAAAACGCTGGATGGTCTATACAGGAAACAACAGCGGTTTTGGCTCGTTTTGCAGATGCGGGAATTGAGGGAAGCGATGCGGGAACATCTTTAAAAACCATGCTCCAGAGGCTGGCGGCACCAACAGATAGCGCTGCAACAATGATTGAACAGCTTGGAATACAGACAAGAGATTCCAATGGGGATCTCCTTGGAGCTTCAGAGATTGCTGAGGAGTTGCAGAATAAACTTGGAGGTTTGGATTCGGCATCCAGAGATGCGGCGTTATCGACAATCTTCGGATCCGATGCAATGCGAGCCGCTACTGTGATGATGGATAGCGGGACTGAAGGGATTCAGAAATATATCAATGCGGCAAATGATCAGGAAGCAGCACAAAGGCTGGCCAATTCTCAGATGAGTGATGGATCAAGAGCAATCGAGGAATTAAAAGGATCTCTGGAAACCGCAGCGATTCAGATCGGAGATACACTGGCACCAATTGTCCAGAAGGTAGCAGAACTTATTACCGCACTTGTCAATAAATTTTCAGCACTACCGGAAGGCGTGCAACAGGTGATTGTAGTAGTCGGAATTCTGGTTGCAGCATTAGGACCACTACTGATGGTAATCGGCCAGATATCACTCGGGATATCTGCGGTGGCAGGAGCACTGTCGAAGTTGTCTGGAAACGGAGGAGTTGCGACAAAGTTGGTCGGCGGAATTAAAACAGCGGTGACCGGACTACTTGGAATGATAACGGCACATCCTGTAATTGCGGTTATTACAGCAATTATAGCGGCGCTGGTTACTTTGTATAATAAATGCGAATGGTTTCGAGAAGGCGTGAACAGAATTTTAAAGGCAATCAGGGATGGATTTTTTGCAGCATGGGATGGAATTGTAGAATTTTTTACAGAAACGATTCCCAATGCATGGAATGAGATGTTATCGTCATTGCTTGCCAATCCAACGATAAGAACAATCGTAACAACCATTACAGATTCTTTTACGAAATTAAAAGAGAATTTAAATGGGATCTGGAACGGAATTAAGCAACTTGCACAAAATGCATGGGAATTCATCAAAAACGCTACACTTGCACCAGTACTATTGATGATTGATCTGGTGACTGGAGATTTTGAAAAATTAAAATCGGATCTGGAGAATATTTTAAATAATATCAAAAATGCAGTTGCGAATATTTGGGATTCCATCAAGGAGATTACATCAAATATTTGGAATGAAATTAAAAATGTGGTATCCACATTGGTATCTCTGGTAAAAGAAACTGCGATCAGTGGGTTTGAAGCATTACGAGATGGAATTAAAAATGCAATCCGGGAACTTCCGAAAATTGTAAGTGATATTTTCGAAAAAATTGGATCCACAATTTCCGGGTGGATCGATAATGCCTGGGAATGGGGAGCGGATTTTATCAATGGATTGAAAGAAGGGATATTATCCGGAGTCCGCGGGATTGTGGATGCAGTGAAAGGAATCGGAGATAAGATTCGATCCTTTTTACACTTTTCAAGACCGGATGAAGGACCTTTGAGAGATTATGAAACATGGATGCCGGATTTTATCGATGGAATGGTAAAAGGAATCAATGAGAATGTGTACAAGGTTTCCAATGCGGTAAAAAGAGTTGCCAAGACGATGAGTGAGAGTATGTACGGAGGAACTCCAGCTCTGGCAAGTGCTACACAGACTAACATTGTTTTGAACAATAATGTCGGTGTGCAAATTGGAAATCAAAAGCTTGATTCTTATATTGTAGAAACAGCCAAAAAAGGATTTACATCTCAAGTACATCACACAAAAAGAGGAAAGGGGAGACGGTAAATGTATGAAATTATCAGAAACGGCCATACAAATACAGAAATAGGAATACTTGTACGAGAAAGACCGTCTATCCCTTCGGCAGAGTATAACTATACGGAATTGAACATACCGGGAAGAGATGGGAGCATATTCAAAGAAGATGGAACTGTGAGCGACATTACAATCACAGTTCCATTTACATTTGCAGAAAATCCTCAAAGATGGCAGGAACGATTTCGGGCTGCGAGAAGATGGCTTATGAGAAAAGATGATACAGAACTGATTTTAAGCGATGAACTGGAGTATTTCTATCACGTAAAACATACTAAGATCAATGCAGCAGAACGGCAAGTAAAAGAGGTCGGAGAGTTTGATGTAGAATTTACGTGTGAGGGATACCGATATCGAACAGATGGAAAAGCAGAATATACACCGGAAGAGGTGTTTTACAATCCATATGACAGATCAAGACCAGTCTATTTGATCACAGGTGAAGGTGAGTGCATCCTGCAGGTAAACGGAAGTCAAATGAAAGCGAATGTTGGCCAGAATCTGGTGATTGATACAGACAGGCTGATGGCATACAGAAAAGATGGAAAATTGATGAACACATCTGTGTATGGAGATTATGCAGAACTACATCTTTTACCGGGAGAGAATACCGTGTATATCTCAAGAGGATTTGATCTGAAAGTGATTCCGAACTGGAGGTGCTTATAAGGATAGAACTTTATAAACCAGGAAATACGGATTATGAACATAACGGTGATATGCCATTACTTCCGGAGAGCGCTTCTGTAAAAGCAATACTAAACGGAAGTTGGAAAGCGGAGATTCAGCACCCGATCGATGAAGAGGGACGTTGGAAGTGGATAGAAGAGGACGCAGTCGTAAAATTGGAGTCATTCAATGGAACACAGTTATTTCGGATCAAAAAGAAAGCAAAATCAGATGCTGGCGTGAGTGCAGAACTGGAACCGGTTTTTATGGATGCGATTGATGATTGTTTTCTGTTGGATATACGTCCAACGGAAAAACGGGCAGCAGGCACTGGACATCATGACCACACCAAATAAAAAGTACAGTGGAAAATCTAATATCAAAATAATATCAACAGCATATTACCAGACAAAGAACCTGATCGAAGCAATCTGCGGAGAAGAGGAGAACTCCTTCCTGAACAGATGGGGCGGTGAGGTTCTTTTTGATAATTATACGATCACCGTCAATGACCGAGTTGGAATCGATCATGGGGTGCAGGTTTTATACGGGAAAAACATTGCGGAAAACGGGCTGCAGGAAGAGATTGATACCAGCGAGGTCATTACAAGGATTGTACCAAAGGCATATAACGGATACATGATAGAGGGGAATGAACCATGGGTGGACTCACCACTGCTTGATAAATATCCAACAATAAAATACGGAGTGATCACATTTGAAGATGTGAAGATGAAGGCCGATGCTGCGGAAGATGACGAAGAGAACGGAATCGTGATCTGCAATACACAGGAAGAACTAAACAATGCGTTAAAAGAAAAATGCGAGGAACAGTTTGAAGCTGGAATTGACAAGCCGAAGGTTACGATATCCGCTGATATGGTTATGCTGCATGATACGGAATTGTACGCGGATATCCGGGAACTGGAAGAAGTTTCTATCGGAGACACGGTACATTGTCGTCACAGCAAACTGGATATTGTAACAGATGCACGTGTCATAGAACTGGAATGGGATTGCATCAATGAAGAGGTTGCATCTGTTGTGTTGGGAGACTTTCAATATAATTTCATTGCGGATGTATCAAGTATGTCAAATCGGATAGAAAGTGCAATCCGACCGGATGGCACTGTGATAGGAGCACAGGTCAACGGCATCATAAACGGAGTGAAAGCACAGTTTCGGGCGCAGTCCGACATCGCACAAAAACAGAAAGTACGCGCTGTTTTATTTGAAGATTTGAATCCGGAGTCGGAAACGTTTGGAGCAATGTGCCTTGGTACAATGGGGTTCGAGATTGCCAGTAAAAGAACTGCAGATGGAAGAGACTGGGACTGGTCCACCTTTGGAACAGGACAGGGATTCTTTGCTGATTTTATCACAGCAGGAACAATGCTGGCTGATCGGATCAGAGGTGGAACATTGGAAATCGGAGGATTTGACAATAATAGTGGCATTGCAAGGGTGCTGGATGCAAGCGGGAAAGAAATAGTCAGACTGGATAAAGATGGAATTTACGCAGAAGGGAAATATATCTGCGATTCTTTGAGCGATAATCGGCGTGTGACAATAAAGGACGGAACAATATCATTTTCAAACAAAAAGGATGAGGGCGTTCTTTGTATGACGTATGTTGGAAATGCACTGTTATTCACCGATGGAAACAAAGAAGACAGCAAAAACTTACTAAGGATCACGAAGGATGCGGTTCTGTTAGATGCGGAAAACGTTGGACCCGGAGTTTATGGAAAGACTGGAACTGCAGTTTTTTCGAATGGGACAAATCTAAGATTTGAAAAAGGATTTCTTGTGGGCGGAATCACGAAAGAAGGTGATTTCTGATGTCATGGACGATAGGAAACTTTTATCTGACCACAGAGCAGATGCAGGGGAATGCAAGAGAAGTACTAAGTTTTTTTGAACAAAAAGGATGGTCGCTGAATGCTATTGCTGGGATATGCGGCAACATGCAAAGTGAATCGAACATCAATCCCGGAATCTGGCAAAGCCTGCAGGAGGGAAACTATAGTGGAGGTTTTGGACTGGTACAGTGGACACCGGCAACAAATTATACAAATTGGGCAGGTGCGAACGGATATGGAATTACGGATCCAAACGGTCAGCTTACGTGGATAGATTCTGTTACAGTTTCTTTTGGTCAGTGGATTGCAACCGATGCATATCCGCTGTCGTTTGATCAGTTTAAGGTCAGCGGAGAATCACCGGAATATCTGGCATCTGCATTTTTGAAAAACTTTGAACGTGCAGGCGTAGAAGTGGAAGCCGAGAGGCGGCAGCAGGCAAGATATTGGTACAACTACCTGAGTCAATATGCAGGAGGATCTGAAAAAATAGAAGCTGCGGTAAACTGGGCGATTCAAATTGCAAATGATAATAGCCACGGATATGATCAGACAAACCGCTGGGGACCGGATTACGATTGCTCCTCGTTATTGATTCAGGCGTGGGAAAATGCCGGGGTTCCGGTAAAAAGCAATGGGGCAACCTACACCGGCAATATGCGGGAAATATTTTTGAATTGCGGTTTTACGGATGTGACAGGGCAGATAAATCTGGCAACAGGATCCGGTGTACAAAGAGGGGATATCCTTCTGAACATCGTAAACCATACTGCAATGGGAATTGGAAATGGACAGGTTGTGCAGGCCAGCCAAAATGAATTTGGCGGAACAACCGGCGGCCAGACTGGTGATCAGACAGGAGAGGAAATTTGGACAACCGGATACTATAACTATCCGTGGGACTGTGTGCTGCGATACAAAAGCGGTGGAGGTGTGTTGCCGGGAGACGTTTACCTCGTTAGGTGGATACCAGGATAAGAAAGAAGGTGTGATATGGAAACAACGACAACTTTATACATTGACGCGAGAAACCCGGGAATTATGCAAACAATCTATGCAGTACAGTACGATTCGGGCAGACTTCTGCGCTGTATGATTTCCGGAATGGCAAAGACAATCAGTAAGGCCAGGATTTATTGTAAGAAACCAAGCGGATCAGAAACTTACACAGAAGGAACCGTGATAAGCAATTATTGCGTCCTGTTCAGTTTGACGCCGCAAATGGTTGCAGAAGTGGGAAATACGGAATGCCAGCTACATTTGATTGATGGTAGCAATGCTGTCACATCATTCAAAGTGAAGATGGAGGTCAGAGAAAACTTAGTGGCTGTATCCGAAATACAGTCAACTAATGAATATCAGGCGCTCGTAGATATACTAAATCGTTTGGAGAAGTATGATCCGATTGAAATTACAACGATTGAAATTGATTCTCTGCAGTCAGGAACCATAGAAAGTGGAAGCATTGCTTTAAACGTGCAAAAGATTTATGCCTCTGTAGGACAGATGAATGCAGGATTTGAAACCGATGGTCTTCCGGAAAATGCGATTGTGATGATAAGTACCGGTAACCCGGATGATGCAGATAATGCCAAGGTTTATAGAAAGGGCGCAACTGGATATGAGTACATGGTAGATTTATCCGGTGCAACAGGGGCTAAAGGAGAGAAAGGAGATCCTGGTCCAAGAGGAGAAAAGGGGATTCAGGGGGAGCCTGGGAAAGATGGAACGGGTGTTACTATACTGGGCTCCTATAAAACAGAAGAGGAATTGAACAGAGAACATCCAACAGGAAATGCGGGTGAATCCTATCTGGTAGATGGAAATCTATATGTATGGGACAACGTATCTGGCCAGTGGAAAAATGTAGGACGTATTCAGGGTCCGGAAGGACCGGCAGGAAAAGCAGCAACAATACGGATCGGAACTACTACGACCGGGGAGGCAGGAACAGAGGCGTCTGTTGAAAATTCGGGTACAGAAACAGAGGCGGTATTTGATTTCGAAATTCCCCGGGGTGATTCCGGAGAAGTAACAGGGATAGAGGGGATTCCGAATTCGGATATCGATTCGCTTGGAGGAGGCGCATAAGAATGATAATTGCAGTATTTGATGAATGTTCCAGGCGTGTGGATATCGATGGAAAACTTACACAATGGGATTACGGACAGGTTTTACAGATCTGCGGAATGGAAGTAGAAGAAGAACAAATACAAGTACATTTCACTGACAAATGTACGAATGGTGCATTGGTGGTACTTGGGAAAGTGGAAGACGGTGACATCACAGTCGACATTCCAAATGAATTACTGAAAAGAAGTGGAACAATCCAGGCATATGTATATAAGACTATTCCGGGAGAAGGAAAGACCATATTTGAAATTCGGTTAAGTGTAAAAGCACGAAAAAAGCCAGAAGATTATGAGGCCCCAGCGGATAAACATGCACTGGAACAGATCGTGGAGCGGTTAAAGCAAAAAGGAGACGGGCTGCAGTTAGAGGGGAATCAACTGCAGCTTTTGTCTGGTAAGGATACAATCAGTTCCGTAAATCTGTCAAACAGCGGCGGGACTGTGGAGATAGAGTCGATCACCAATTCGGAGATTGACGAGATTATGAAAGGAGCAGAGTGAAAATGCCAAGAAAAAAAGCAACAGAAGCAGCAGTGATCGCTGCAGAAAAGAAGTACCTGGATCAGGATGGACTTGCACACCTGGTACAGAAGAATGATGAGAGATACGTAAAGAAGGAGGTGGGAAAAGGTTTATCCAGCAATGATTTTTCGGATGAGTACAAGAAAAAAATCGATGACCTGGCGTACACCAAGATTGCAATCAACAGTCTGACTGCCACGAACAGCAGCAACGAAATCGGTGCGACAGTTACTGCATCTGATATTGCATGGGCGTTAAATAAAGAACCTAAGACCCAGAAAATCCAGTTTGCAAGCGAAGCTGCCGAAAATCTGGATAAGAGCATCCGTAAGAAATCATACACAGGAAAGACAGTGAAAGCAAATACGAATATCGTTCTTACTGTTACAGATGAAAGAGATGCGTCTGTATCCAGAACCGTGACAATCGCATTCCAGCCAAAAGTATACTGGGGCAAGACTAACAAAGCATCACTCGCAAATGCGGATATCCTTGCGTTAGAGGGTTCTGCGCTTGCAGGCGGCAGAGGACGCAGTTTTACAGTAAATGCCGGAGCAGGTGAGAAGATCGTGTATGCAATCCCTACATCATTTGGAACTCCGACTTTTAATGTCGGTGGATTTGACGGCGGATTTACAAAAGCGCAGACATTGGAGTTTACCAACGCATCCGGATATAAGCAGAGCTATGACGTATGGATGTCTGTAAACGCAGGACTGGGGTCTACAGCAGTCACAGTAAAATAAGGAGGCTTGAAAGATGGCACAGAGCATTGAAGGTGGTGTTGTAATCGTCAACACCTTATCCACAAAGAATAATGGAAATTATCCGCTGTGCATGGCGGAAAGCGTGCAGCTTGCGGAAGGAAAAACTGTAGAGCAGAAAATCGGTGAACTGGAGGCAGGCACCGGAAACGAGATCATCACAGAAGATGAGATCAATGGATTGTTTTAAAGAAAAGGAGAGAGAAGAACATGGCAAAATTTTTAGATTTAACAGGACTTGGAACATTTAAAGAGAAAATGCAGGAATGGGCAAATGGTGCATTTCGAAAGAAAACTGACAAAGTAGTTTCTACTGATGTTACGTATAAGGGAAAATCGCTGGATGAAGCAATTAAAAGTGGAGAATTTAAGGGAGATAAAGGAGACAGAGGAGAAACCGGCGCAGCTGGAGCACAGGGACCAGCAGGACCGGCAGGCTCGGATGCAAACGTGGAAAGTATTACAAACGAAGAGATAGATTCGTTGTTTACCATGTAAAGTGGGGTGGTTAAATGAAATATTTAAGTTGGACAGGATTGCAGCATTTTTACAGCAAATACATTGGAAATCTGAATGAACAGTTAAAGAATGTTAAGAAAAGCATTGGAAACTTAGGAAACCTTGCGACAGCATCGAAAGAGAATTTAGTGTATGCAATAAATGAAATAAAGAGTGCATTATCATCCTTTGTAGAGAAAAAAGATATTGTGGATAATTTGACGTCACAGGCAGGTGATGCACCACTGAGTGCAAATATGGGCCGAGAGTTAAGCGAAGACATGAGTGTAGAGACGGAATGGAAGATTTATAACGAAAATAACTGGGAACTAAAATATCGGAAAAGCGGATACAAACGGTATCAGGTAAGAGTGATTTATACAGACAAAAATGGATCGCACGATAACAAAGACAGACTAATTATGAGTGGATGCCCATTTACTCCAGATGGAGACCAAAGGTTAGTGATGTTAATGAATGTTGCACAGCAAATTGTAGGAACGGGAAATATACAATTCAGAACAAACAGAAACGTTACATTGTCTGCAGAAGAATATAACAATCCTGTTACGTATGAGTGTTATGGAGAGGTAATCGTGCAATAAGAGAGAGTCTGTACACATTTTATTTTACAATTCGAATACAGGAAGGAAAGTGAGGATATGAAGAAAATGAATTATGCAGAACCAATTATTGATGTTTATAATGCGATTGTAGGAACGGTCGTTGCTGTTCTCTCGTACATCCTCGGAGAACATTGGATTTTATTTGTAGCATTTTTGCTTTTAAATATTGCTGATTGGCTAACAGGATGGATGAAGAGCAGAATGGCTAAGAAAGAAAATTCTGTTAAAGGATGGAAAGGCGTATTAAAGAAATTAGGGTACTGGTTGATGATTATGGTAGCATTTGGAGCAAGTGCAGTATTCATAGAAATAGGAAAGACTATCGGAGTAGATTTACAGGTTACAACATTACTTGGATGGTTTGTACTTGCAAGCTTGCTTATTAACGAGATTAGATCGATCTTGGAAAATTTTGTAGAAGCTGGATTAAATGTGCCAGTTGTTCTTATCAAAGGATTAGAAGTTGCAGATAAGTTGGTAAATAAAGACGATAATACTAAACAATGAATGTTTATGGAATGGGGGGTGGTTCCAATGTGTGTATAAATATAGAAACTCGTAAATAAGTAAAGAATAGATTATGGAGGTATTATTTTATGGCAAATTTAGAACAATTCATTCAAAATATGGTAAATATGTGTAATGACAATTCATATGGTTATCGTCTCGGAGGATGGGGGCCAAAGGATTACGATTGTGCAAGCTCCATCATAACAGCATTGCGAAATGCTGGATTTGATACTGGATCAGCTACATATACAGGGAATATGGCAGCAGAGCTTTGTGCGAGAGGATGGACAAGGCTGCCAGTTGGCACTTCATTGAACAGAGGAGATATTCTTCTAAATGAAGTGAATCATGTGGCATTATATGTAGGTAATAACCAGCTGGCTGAATTTTCTTCTGATTACGATGGAGCTTCAGGGGACAGCAGTGGAAAAGAAGCGAGTGTGCATGGGTATTATAATTTCCCGTGGGATTGTATTTTGAGATATAAAGGCAACACAGAAACGGAAGAAATTAAGAATGTACATTTATATGAATGGAACGGGGGAGATAATCAGTGGTGGAAGCTGATAAAGGACACAGATGGATTCTATGAAATGCAGTGCAAAGGAAATGGTCTGTTTTTGGATGTACATGAAGGTAAAGATGAGAATGGACAGAATGTTGTAGCCTATAAAAGGAATGGAACAAATGCTCAGAAATGGAAGATAATCCCAGTAAATGATTCAATATTAGGGAATTTTGCGTTTGAACTCGCTCCGAAAATCAATACAAATAAGCGTTTGGATGTGTTTGGAAATGGAGTAGACAACCATACAAATATTGATATTTATGATACAAATGGTTCAGATGCGCAGCGTTTTTACATGAGACCAATCGGAGAGGGCTATTATCAGATTATCAATATCAACAGTTTAAAATCTGTTGATGGAGGCGGAATCTTATAATAGTGAAAAAGAGGGCTTGTAAACAGGCTCTCTTTTATTGTGCGTATTATGCAAAAAGGTGGTGAGAACATGAGTGAACAGAACGAATTTGGAAGAACAACAGCAGAGGAACTGGAAAAAGTATTTGAAGCAGAAGAGCAGGAGGAAGAACAGGAGGAGAAATAATGAGTATTTGTAGAGGAATTGCCGGCAGGAGAGGTAAAAATCCTGTCGGTATTTTTATTCATAATGGGGCAGACGGTCAGAATGCTACGACAGCGTATTACAGGAATTACTTACAAAACGCAAACTTGGAAAACGGATTTGCCCATTATTATGTGTGCAGCGATGGAATCTTACAGGCGGAAGATGACGAAAATTGCGCTTGGCACTGCGGATACTTGAACGGAAATCTCAATTTCTTGAGTATAGAGGTCTGCCAGAGCATGGGGGACTTGGATACCTTTAAGGCGAACGAAGAAAAAGCATTGCAGTTAGCAGCGCAGAAATGTAAGCAGTACGGAATTACACCAAGTGCAAGCACGATTATGTTACATCAGGAGGTGTTTGCCACTGCTTGTCCGCACAGATCAGTGGAGATTCACGGTGGTGCGACAGCGACAAAAACGTATTTTATTAAACGTATCAGCGAACTGATGAATGGAAATCAAGTCGCAACAGAAGATCAGGAAGGAGAAGAGACTATGCAGTGTATGTTTACAGTAGAAGGAAAAGGATGTGTTTATTGGATGCATGATGGAGTTGTGACAGCTTTAGCACATCCAGACGAGTTAAAAATCATTCAGCAGGTCTATAAGGATAACTTTGGGCATGATATGCCGTGCTACAGTTGGGGCAAAAATGCACCATGGCATGTGAGACTGATGAACCCATTGTATCGTGAACCGGTTAAATCTATTTAATAAAACCCCCTCGGAGATTAGCTCTCTGAGGGGTGAATATTGTATCAATCTTATTTTTATCAAAAAGGTATTACTTATTTAATGTGGATTAGTTGCATCTTGGATGTGCGAAAGAACTGGCCCATATGGAAATGATTTGTGCCATTGTGCATCAGCTGACGAAAAATCTTTCTCCGGAAGAAATTGAGAGATCCGGGTTTGCTCCATACTATGTAGATCATACTCTGGCATTGTGGCCACAGGCTGCAAGCGGAGCACCGTGGACTGCAACCTATTTTCAGTCAAAAGGTGATCCGATTACAGATCTTCATGAAGACCTCGCTGCAGAACAAAAAGCCCGTACGACTTACGATAACATTCTCAGGCTTGTAAAAGATCCGGAAGTCTGTGATCCGATTCGTTTCCTGCGTCAGCGTGAAATCGTGCATTACCAGAGATTCGGTGAAAATCTTCGGATCGTGCAGGAACACCTGGACAGCAAAAACTTCTATGCATTCAATCCTGAGTTTGATAAAAATCCGAATTGCGGATGTAAGCGCTCATAAAAAAGCAGGCGGAGTTATGAGGATAACTCTGCCTGACTTTTTATTCGAAAGGGCATTTACTTTTTTCGGGAAGTTTTGTATAATGAAAAACGGTAGTTGCACGACGGGGTGTGGCTCAGTTTGGTTAGAGTGCACGGCTGGGGGCCGTGAGGTCGCAGGTTCGAATCCTGTCACCCCGATTGATCACAAGTTGGACACTTTGGCGAGTGTCTTTTTTTGTTCGATTTTGAAAAAGGCAATTATCGGGTGGAGAAATATTCCCGCGTCTGCTATAATCGGTAGAAGAGGAAAACAGGGGAGACAGGGAGAAGTAAGATGGAACAAAGGAAAAAAGTACTTATTACCAACCTTTATTTTCAGAAGTTTACAGGATCTGAGCTGCATGTGCTGGAGTTTGCACATCTGTTCAAAGAAAAGGGATATGATGTGGTGATTGCTGTATATAAGAAGTCTTATCCACTTCTGCAGGAGTTGGAAGAGGGGATCACAGTGATTGAATGTCAGAAAGAGGCACTCAAAGAGATGGAATTTGAGATTGTCTTTATCCAGCATTTCCCGGTGTTTGATTATCTTGTGAGCCGGTACGGATTAAAATATAACGAATGGTTGTCTCGAAGCTGAGTGTGATCAATGCCATGGAGAATCTTCCGGTCTGTACGCAGGAAGCGGCCTTCATTCTGTGTGTCAGTCCTGAATGTGCAGATATGGTAGCCATGCAGGTTCCGGAAGGAACGAAGATACGGGTTTTTCAAAACTGTGTGGAAGCAGAGTATTTTGAAGGAAGCAGCGAGTATGCAGGATACAAAAGAGCGTTGGATAAGATCGCGATCATTTCCAATCATATCCCGCAGGAGCTTTTGGAGCTCAAGGAAAAGATGGGCGGGTATTATCAGGTGGATCTGATCGGACTTGGGTATCGCACGGAACAGGTGAATGCAGAGTTTTTGCAGCAGTATGATCTGGTCATTACGATTGGAAGAACCGTACCGAGGTGTCTTGCAATGGGCGTTCCGGTTTATGTTTATGATTATCTGGGAGGTCCCGGATATCTGACAGAAGCCAATTTCAGTCTTGCTGAGCGGAACAATTTTTCGGGAAGAGGATTTGAGAAAAAGACATCAGATGAACTGTTAAAAGAGATCAAGGAAGGATATGGCCCGGCAGGAGAGTGGCTGCCGCTCTGGCAGAAGATCGCTGCGGTGGATTATCAGTATGCCAGCCGGTTTGATGAGATGTATGAAGAACTGATGGCATCTCCGGAGCTTACAGAATGCAGGACATACTATTCGGGAATTGAAGCAGAGAGAATGAAATTCTACAGCGATATTGTGTCCGGATATATCAGTGGAAAAGAATGTCAGGAATCTAAGTGTTACTATGATATCGGAAACGGTTTCTGCGAGGAGGACAGCGAGACATGGCCGAGTATGTCAGGATATAAGATTCAAAAATCCTGGCTTCTGGAAAATGCAAAGATGATGCGCTTTGATCCATGCAATGCAGCGTGCCGTTGTGAGATCTGCAGTGTGAAGATCAATGGAAGATCTGTGGAACACGAGATGAAACCAGTCAATGCAGTTTCTACAGATCGTGGAAAGAGTCTCTTTCTGACGGATGATCCGCAGTACCTGATGGATATTCCGGAGTTGGACGGCGGACCTGCATGGCTGGAAGTAGAATACCGGTTTGATATTCTTTCCGAACAAGAGGAAAAAAACTACTATTGCGAAAAGATAAAAGATCTGGAGGAGCAGCTGACAAAAGCCCGGCATCAGTTGTGGGAAGAACGGCGCAAGGCCACTTCATTCGGAATGAAGAAAACGAGAAAGTAAGGTTTTTCTTGGATTTAAGTATAGCATGTGATATATTAAAAGGCGTTGTTGCGGGCAGGATACTGTCCGGATCTGAAAAAAGAGTCTACATAACCTGTCTGAAAACTGGGAATGTTAAGGACAGGTTACATAAGTTTTAAGAGGAGATATACAGTATATGTGTGGATTTGCAGGATTTGTAGGAGAAGTTGAGAACAGAGAACAGGTGCTGGAGAATATGATAGATACGATCATCCATCGCGGACCGGACAGTTCCGGCAAATTTGTGGATGAAGATGCGGCACTTGGATTCCGGCGTCTTTCAATCATTGATCTTTCAGAAAGCGGAGATCAGCCATTATATAACGAGGACAGAAGCAAGGTGCTTGTATTTAACGGTGAGATCTATAACTATCAGGAACTGAGAGAAGAACTGATTCAGGCTGGACATACATTTGTTTCCAATACGGATTCGGAAACTTTGATCCACGGATACGAGCAGTGGGGAGAAGAACTGGTTTACCGTCTTCGCGGAATGTATGCATTTGCAATCTGGGATCAAAAGGCAAAAAGACTGTTTTCAGCGCGGGATATTTTTGGTATTAAGCCGCTTTATTATGCGCAGATGAATGGAACATTGATGTTTGGATCAGAAATCAAATCTTTTTTGGAGCATCCGAAGTTTGATAAAGTGTTTAATGAAGATGCATTGGGAAATTACCTGTCTTTTCAGTTTGTTCCGACCAATGAGACGTTCTTTAAAGGCGTGTTCTGTGTACAGCCGGGCCATTATTTCGTTTATGAGAACGGGAAAATGACGATCAAACGGTATTTTGAACCGAATTTCACAGGAGATACGACAAAATCCTTTGAAGAAGTTGTAGATGACATTGAAAAAGTCATGAAAGAGTCTGTGGAGATGCACAAGATCAGTGATGTAGAAGTTGCTTCCTATTTGTCCAGTGGAGTGGATTCCAGTTATCTGACATATTTAGGTCAGGTGGATCGTACCTTTACCGTTGGATTCGACGAAGGAAAATACAGCGAGATTCAGGATGCGAAAGAGTTTGCAGCAAGCATCAACATGAAAAATGATGCAAAAGTCATCACTCCACAGGAATACTGGGACAATCTGTCCGATATCCAGTATTATATGGATGAACCGGTGGCAGATCCTGCGGCGATCGCACTTTATTTTCTGAGTCAGGAAGCAGCGAAGAAGGTAAAGGTAGTGCTGTCCGGAGAAGGTTCGGATGAATTGTTCGGAGGATATAATATTTACTGTGAGCCTCTGGAGCATACTTCGTTTAATAAAATTCCAATGCCGATCAGACGAATGCTTGGAAATTTTGCAGAGAGATGCCTTCCAAGAGGCATGAAAGGAAGAGGCTTCCTGATGCGTCACGGAAAAACTCTGGAAGAACGTTATTTTGCCAATGCGACGAATATTTTTACAGAGAGAGAAGCGAACCGTATTTTGAAAAAAGGCTGCAAGCCGGGAATTCAGAAGGTGACTGCACCACTGTATGAGCGCGTGAAAGACAAGGATTCTGTGACCAAGATGCAGTATGTGGATATGCATCTCTGGCTGGTACATGATATTCTGATGAAGGGGGATAAGATGGGAATGGCCAATTCTCTGGAAGTGCGTGTCCCGTTTTTGGATAAAAAAGTACTGGAGCTTGCCCAGACACTGCCGTTGCATTATAAAGTGAGAGCACCGAAGACAAAAGTGGCACTTCGCGGGGCGGCAGAAAAGGTGATCCGCAGTAAGACTGCAGAGAAGAAGAAACTGGGATTCCCGATTCCGATCCGGGTATGGCTCAAAGAAGATGCGTATTACAATCGGGTAAAAGAAATGTTTCTTTCTGATGCGGCAAAAAAATTCTTTGATACAGAGCTTCTTGTGAAAATGCTGGATGAACACAAGCATGCAAAACATGCAAATGAAAAGACAGATAACAGTCGGAAGATCTGGACTGTCTACATTTTCCTTGTATGGTATGACCGGTTTTTTGAACATGGAAAACCGGTGCATCCGGCAATGAGCGCAAGATAACCGAGTAAAATAAAAACAGGGGAGATGTTATGAGCAGCAAAACGGTACAGCCGATTCGCAGAAGAGAGCAGGGGGAAACGAAAAGCAGACGTTCTGCCAGACAGAAACGGGAGAAAAGAGAGATTGCGCAAAGCAGTGTGCCGACCACGTATTTTGATTATAATCTGATGCTGGTCATTATATTTTTGACTTGCTTTGGACTGATTATGCTCTATAGTGCCAGTGCGTACAGCGCTCAGGCGGATTTTCAGGATGACATGTCCTATTTTATCAAACAGGCAATGATCAGTGCGGGCAGTTTTGGAGTTATGTTGATCGTTTCCAGGATTGATTATCATGTTTATGGAGCTTTTTCTTTTGAAATCTATGTGTTTGCCATGATTATGATGGCGCTGGTGCAGACGCCTCTTGGAACAACGATCAATGGAGCCAGACGATGGATCCAGCTTCCGGGAAATATGACATTGCAGCCATCTGAGATTACAAAGATCGCGATTATTTTGTTTATTTCCTGTGAGATCTGTAAGATGGGAAGAAAAGTCAATGACTGGCTTGGAATCCGGAGACTTCTGATCTATGGCGGGGTGGCAGCAGGTGGAGTGTTTATTCTTACAGACAACTTAAGTACTGCCGTGATCGTAATGGCGATTACCTGTGTCTTGATTTTTGTGGCACATCCGAAGACAAAGCCGTTTTTGATGATCGCTGCCATCGGAGCAGGAATTTTGATCGTGATAGTGGCCATACTTGCGGTTTATGCGACGAACAGTGATAATTCCGAATCGGAAGAATCACAACATGGCTGGATCCGGAAGGACACTCGGATGGCACCGGCTTCCAGGTGCTTCAGGGACTGTATGCGATCGGATCCGGGGGATTCTTCGGAAAAGGTCTTGGAAACAGCACGCAGAAGCTTGGTATGATCCCCGAAGCGCAGAATGATATGATTCTGAGCGTTATCTGCGAAGAACTTGGCGTTTTCGGAGCAATCGTAGTATTGATCCTGTTCGGACTTCTTCTATATAGATTGATGTTTATTGCAAGAAATGCACCGGATCTGTACGGCTCACTGATCGTGACCGGAATTTTTGCACATATCGCGCTGCAGGTGATCTTAAATATCATGGTTGTAACGAACATGATCCCGACAACGGGTGTTACGCTTCCGTTTGTCAGTTATGGAGGAACTTCGGTTCTGTTCCTGATGACGGAGATGGGACTTGCCTGAGTGTATCCAGGAGAATTAAGCTTCAGACAGAATAGGAAAAGCAAAAGATATAAAAATGTCTTTTCATCCGACACAAAGTGTGGTATATTAAGTAACGTAGTATTGAAAACCACGTATAATAGATGGTGGAAAAAGAAAGTGTGGTTTGGGAGGAAAGACATGAGCTATAAAGTAATTGTTGACAGTTGCGGAGAATTTACGCCGGAGATGAAAGCAGACGGAGGATTTGAACACGTTGCTCTCGGAATTCAGATAGAAGACACTCAGTGGACAGATGATGACAGCTTGAAGCAGGAAGAGCTGCTTTTAAAGATTGCAGAAAGTACATCCTGTGCGAAGACATCCTGTCCGTCTCCGGAAAGATATATGGAAAGTTATCACTGCGATGCCGAACGTATTTATGTGGTGACACTATCGGCAGAATTGAGCGGATCATATAACAGTGCGGTTCTTGGAAAAAATCTGTATGAAGAAGAATATGGGGAAAAACAGATTCATGTATTTAATTCACGCTCCGCTTCAGTAGGAGAGACTTTGATCGCATTGAAGGTTCAGCAGTGTGAAAAGGCCGGGATGACGTTCGAAGAAGTTGTGGAAAGTGTAGAGTGTTATATTGAGGAGCAGCACACTTATTTTGTACTGGAGAATCTGGATACTTTAAGAAAGAACGGAAGACTTACGGGAATCAAATCACTGGTAGCGGGAGCCTTGAATATCAAACCGATCATGGGATCTACTCCGCAGGGAACGATCTGTCAGAAGGAAAAAGCGAGAGGCATGAAAAAAGCACTTGTGAAGATGGCGGACTGCGTGGCAGCAGATGTGTCAATGCAGGAGATAAGATTCTGGCTATTGCACACTGTAACTGTGAGGAGAGAGCAAAAGAAGTGCAGCGCCTTTTAAAAGAACGGTTTGCAGTGAAGTCCAGTTTTATCGTAGATACATCCGGGATCAGTACGGTTTATGCCAATGACGGAGGAATTATTGTTGTAGTTTAGAGTCGGATGTGGTACACTATGTAGAAAGAGTGCAGGACAGAAGCTGTCAAATACATAGGGGACAAAGGAGCTTTTAGATATGAGTCAGGAAAAAGTAGACCGCTATAAACAGGAAAAGGCGAATCGGAAGAAGAACATGAAAAAGCAGCGCATTATGAACATTGTCAGAAAGTGTGTACTGTCACTGGCTGCATTGGCATTGGTGGGATGGCTCGGATATTCCGCATATGTGTCTCATGAGTCAAAGCAGGAACGGGAAGTGGCAGAAGTGAATTATGATGCGGTGAATAATTATCTGAGCGGACTTGGCGAATAAAAGAATAAAGAATGATATGAGAACAGGTTTTGGAAGCCTGTTCTTTTTTTAACCAAATTTTTACAGAATTGTGACATAGATGTGAAAAATGTGAAAAAAGGGTTGAAAAAGGGGGCGTGGTGGTTTACAATGGTTTCAAGTGGTAGGAAGTGGTGAATAGTGGCATAAAGTGGGGCGAAAGTGGAGTTCTGCTTTTAGAAGGGATTCCAGATGTTATTAGGAGAGTTTAATCATAGTATTGATGAAAAAGGCCGACTCATCATCCACCAAATTACGAGATGACTTGGGAGAAAGCTTTGTGATCTGTAATGGCTTGGAAGGGTGTCTTTTTGTGTATTCTCAAGACGAATGGAATCAGTTTGTTGCTGAATTAAATACCTTACCACGGATGAACAAGGATGCCAGAATTTTCAAGCGTTATTTTTTTGGAAGTGCTTCTGAGGGCAGCTTTGACAAGCAGGGGAGGGTTTCTGTACCTGCATCACTTCGAAAAGCTGCACATCTGGAGAAGGACGTTGTCCTGGTGGGAGTTCAGGACCGCGTGGAGATCTGGGATAAAGCACTTTGGGAAGAGCGCAGTATGGTCAGTGAAGAAGATCTGGATGCGATTGCAGAACGTATGGAGGCGATCGGTATCCGAATTTGATTCTGGACAGAGAGTGAATGGAGGATTCTATGGCATTTAAACACACATCAGTTTTACTTGAAGAGACAGTAGATGGTCTGAAGGTGAAGCCGGATGGCATCTATGTAGACGCGACACTTGGCGGGGGAGGACATGCATATGAAGTCGCAAGCCGCTTAAGTGACAAGGGGAGATTTATAGGAATAGACCAGGACGCCGACGCGATTGAAGCGGCGGGCGCCAGATTATCCGGTTTCGGGGAGAAAGTAACAATAATCCGGAGCAATTATTGTGATATGAAACCGAGGCTCCATGAAATAGGAATTGACAAGGTAGACGGGATTGTAATCGATCTGGGAGTGTCTTCATATCAGTTAGATACGGCGGAGCGCGGTTTCTCTTACCGCACAGATGCGCCGCTTGACATGCGGATGGATCAGAGACAGACTACGACAGCAAAAGACATTGTCAATGACTATAGCGAAGCGGAACTTTACCGTGTCATCCGTGATTATGGAGAAGATAAATTTGCAAAGAATATTGCAAAACACATTGTGATGGAGCGCGGAAAGCATCCAATTGAGACAACAGGACAGTTAAATGAAGTTATCAGAAGAGCCATTCCGATGAAGTTTCAGAAAACATCCGGACATCCGTCCAAAAGGACATTTCAGGCAATCCGGATCGAGCTGAACAGAGAGTTGGATGTACTGCGGGAGACTCTGGATGATATGATCGATATGCTGAATCCGGGAGGTCGGATCTGTATTATCACGTTTCATTCTCTGGAAGATCGGATTGTAAAGAGTGCATTCCGAAAGAATGAAAATCCGTGTACCTGTCCAAGTCACTTTCCGGTTTGTGTATGTGGAAACATATCGAAAGGAAAAGTGATCACAAGGAAACCAATTCTTCCTTCTGAGGAAGAGTTGATGTATAACAGCCGTTCAAAAAGTGCCAAACTTCGCATTTTCGAACGAAGCTGAAAAAAATGAGGGTGAGTATCTGAAAAAATAAAATCTGCCGGGAAGGGGAGAGCCCGGCAGATTGTACGTGGAAAGGGGCAGACCAAATGGCTGCAGGAAAGAGAACTACATACAGAAGACAATCTAATACAGGAAACAGATCTGGACAGTTCTACGTCTATGGAAATGTAGCGCATCAGCCGAAGGTATTGCCAAATCAGGAGAAACAAGCAGTGGAAGTACGTCCTAAAAAACGGACAAGCAGTCAGGTGAAAAAGAACCGCAGGCGTGCATTGGATATGAGCCGATCTATACAGGGTTTTTGACAGTGGCGGCTGTTTGTGCGGTTTTCATCTGTGTCGTATATCTGCAGCTCCAGTCAGAACTCGTGCAGAGGTCAGAAAATATCACGGCTCTTCAGGAAGAGCTGTCAGATCTGACAGAGGCGAATGATACGGCATACAATGCGGCAGCAGATTCTGTGAATCTGCAGGAAATCCGGGACAAAGCAATGAATGAACTTGGCATGGTATATGCGGCGAATGGTAATGTGGTGGAGTATGACAGCCCGACCAGTGATTACGTGAAGCAGTATAATGAGATACCATCTGACGGGATTCTTGCAAAGTCAAAGGACGTGTCAAAATAGGAAGATGTAATGACAAGAAGACGAAGAAAAAATCCATTTCAATTTTTAACAAAAAAATTTCCGAAAAGGATGCAAAAGAAGCTGGTAATGCTGTTTGTGGCAATTATACTGGCTTTTGTTGTTCTTATCGGAAGAATTACGTATATCAATGTATTCAAAGGTGGAAAGTATACCAGGATCGTTCTGAACCAACAGCAGTATGGAAGCAGGACCATTCCGTATAAACGAGGAGATATCGTAGACCGGAACGGAACAAAAGTAGCGACCAGTGAGCGTGTGTATAATGTGATCCTGGATGTGGTGGTTGTGACAGACGAGGGAGAGAGCGATAAGTATATCGATTCCACACTGGACGTTTTAGAAGAATGCTTTGGTATTGACAGTGAAGAAGTAAGGGATACGATCAAGGCAAATCCGGACAGCCGTTACGAGGTTTTAAAAAAAGGCGTTTCTTATGAAGATGCCAAGAAATTCCAGGAAATTGACGAGGATGATAAAAAATATCCGAATGTTCAGGGGGTCTGGCTGGAGGATGATTACCAGCGTACATACCCTTACAACAGTCTTGCAAGTGATGTGATCGGATTTTCCGTATCCGGAAATCAGGGAGCAATCGGCATTGAAAGTGCATACAATGATATTCTTAACGGTACAGACGGAAGAGAATATGGATATTTTGACAGTGCTTCTTCAGTAGAACGTACTGTGAAAGCGGCAAAGAATGGAAATACGGTAGTGTCCACGATCGACGTTACACTGCAGAGCATTGTAGAAAAATATATTCTGGAATTTAATGAGGCACACAAAGGAGAAGAACGGGAGGATGAGCTGGGAAGTAAGAATACGGCTGTGATCATAATGGATCCGAACAGCGGAGAGATTCTTGCAGAGGCTTCATACCCGAATTTTGATCTGAATAATCCAAGAGATCTGACGCCGTGGTATACGACGGAAGCGTTGGCAAAAATGTCAGATGATGATAAGCTGAATGCAATGAACAATCTCTGGAGAAATTTCTGCGTCAGTGATGCCTTTGAACCGGGATCGACAGCCAAGCCGTTTACTCTGGCCACAGGTCTGGAGACCGGAACTTTGACCGGTCAGGAAACCTATGTATGCCAGGGTGGTACATGGAAAGGTGACTGGTATATTCAATGTCACAATACGTCAGGGCATGGGACAGAGAATGTAGATCAGGCAATCGCCAATTCCTGCAATGTGGCTCTGATGGCTATGGCCGATAAGATCGGAGTGGAAGATTTTATCCGGTATCAGCATATCTTTGGGTTTGGAGAGTACACGGGAATTGACCTGCCGGGAGAGGCGTCCACAGAAAATCTGATCTTTACTGCAGAGAATATGGGGGAGACAGATCTTGCAACGTCTTCCTTTGGGCAGAGTTTCAATGTAACGATGACACAGATGGTGTCGGCATTTTCTTCTCTGATCAATGGCGGGTATTATTATCAGCCTCATGTGGTGAAGCAGATTCAGGATGAAAACGGAAACGTGATTGAAACAAACGATCCGACTTTGCTTCGAAAAACGGTATCAAAACAGACTTCTGACCGTGTCAAAGAAGCGCTTCGCGCGGTAATGACAGACGGAACCGGAGTTCCGGCAAATGTAGAGGGATACGACATTGGCGGAAAAACCGGAACAGCGGAGAAGCTTCCGCGAGGGAATGGAGACTATCTGCTTTCTTTTATTGGATATGCACCACAGGAAAATCCGGAAGTTGTGATCTATGTGGTCATCGATGAGCCAAATGTGGAAAATCAGGAATTAAGTTCGTATGTTCTGGAGCTGTCACAGAAGATCATGGCGGAAGCATTTCCATATCTGAACATTACAAGAAACGGGGATGCACTGCCAGAGGACAGCGGTGTAAGAGAAGACGTACAGCAGGATTTCGATGAGAACTTCGAAGATACCTACAGTAATCAGGATGGCGCCTATATCGATCCGAACTACCAGCCGGATTATGATAGCTGGGCAACCTCTCCGGAATCATCGGAAACAACAGAATAAAACAGGAATAACCTTACAGAAGAGAAAATATGTTGTATAAAGTCTTCTGTAAGGTTTTTTATGAAAAATAAAACGTATCATAAAAAGAAAATTCTGGTAGTGTTTACCTGCGCGTTTCTGATTTTGACAGGTTTGATCGGGCGACTGGTCTATCTGATGGTGTTTGATGCCGAGTATTATCAGAAACGAGCCGAGGATCTGCATAAACGGGAACGTAAGATCAAGGCAGCCAGAGGAGAAATCGTGGATCGAAATGGCGTTGTGCTTGCTACAAACAAAACAGTGTGTACGATTTCTGTGATCCACAGTCAGATCAAGGAACCCGAACGGGTGACGGAAATTCTCGCAAAAGAGCTTGAAATGGATCAGGCAGAGGTGAGAAAGCGAGTGGAGAAGGTCTCTTCCATGGAAAAAGTAAAAACCAACGTGGAAAAAGAAGTGGGAGATAAGATCCGGGAGTATAATCTGGATGGAGTCAAGGTGGATGAAGACTATAAGCGATATTATCCGTATGACAGCCTGGCATCCAAGGTGCTTGGATTCACAGGAGGAGACAATCAGGGGATCATTGGTCTGGAAGTGAAATATGAAGAGACATTAAAAGGCAGCAACGGAACCATTCTCACGACAACGGATGCAAGAGGAATCGAACTGGATGCGGTCGCGGAAGGCCGGATCGAGCCTGTGGCCGGCAAAACGCTGGAGATCAGTATGGATTATAATATTCAAAAATATTGTGAGCAGGCGGCTGAAAAAGTCATGCGGGAAAAACAGGCGGACGGAGTGTCGATTTTACTGATGAATCCGCAAAACGGAGAAATTCTGTCTATGGTCAATGTGCCGGAATTTAATCTCAATGATCCGTTTGAATTGAATACAGGAGAAGAACTGGAAGGAGAAAAATTGCAGGATGCGTTAAATGCAATGTGGAGAAATCGATGTATCAATGATACGTATGAGCCGGGATCCACATTTAAGATCATTACGTCTGCAGCCTGCCTGGAAGAGGGAGTCGTGACACCTGAGGATACCTTTTCCTGTCCGGGATACCGCATGGTAGAAGACAGAAGAATCCGGTGTCACAAAGTGGGCGGACATGGCAGTGAAACCTTTGTTCAGGGAATTCAGAATTCCTGCAACCCGGTGTTTATCGATATTGGTCTGCGTCTCGGAGCAGAGCGGTTTTATGACTATTTTCAGCAATTCGGACTTCTGGATCTGACGGGAATCGATCTGCCGGGAGAGGCGGGAACCATTATGCATCAGGTGGAAAATATCGGTCTGGTGGAGCTTGCCACCATCAGTTTTGGACAGTCATTTCAAGTTACGCCGGTTCAGATGGCAGTGACAGTCAGTTCCATTATCAATGGAGGGCGAAGAGTTACCCCGCATTTCGGAAAAGCCGTTCTTGACAGGGAAGGAAATGTGCTGGAAACATTGTCCTATGAAGAAAGATCAGGTGTGGTATCAGAGAAAACATCGAAAACGATGCAGACACTTTTGGAGGGAGTTGTTGCCAATGGGTCCGGGAAAAATGCATATATCGAAGGATATTCCATCGGCGGAAAGACAGCCACCTCTCAGACACTGCCGCGAAGTGCGAATAAGTACATTTCTTCCTTTATCGGATTTGCACCGGCAGAGGATCCGCAGGTACTGGGAATGGTGGTGATCCATAATCCGCAGGGGATTTATTATGGAGGAACGATCGCCGCACCGGTCCTTCGCAGTATTTTTGACAATGTCCTTCCATATCTCGGGATTGAAAAACAGTAGGTAATGCGGTATACTAATTGAGATATTGAAACAAAAGAGATGAAGAGGTGGAAGTATGAGTTATCATGTAGTAATACCGGTATTGGTATCGTTTGCTTTGAGCCTGGTGCTCGGACCGATCGTAATACCATTCCTTAGAAAACTGAAAATGGGACAGACAGAACGGGAAGAGGGAGTACAGTCTCATTTGAAGAAGGCAGGAACGCCGACCATGGGAGGAATTATCATTCTGGCCAGTGTCGTTATCACGTCCCTGTTTTATGTAAAAGATTATCCGAAAGTGATTCCGATCCTGTTTCTGACGCTTGGTTTTGGTCTGATTGGATTTCTGGATGATTATCTGAAGGTTGTGATGAAACGTTCAGACGGTCTGTATCCGAAACAGAAGATGGCACTCCAGCTGGTGGTGACAGCAATTTTTGCATATTACGTGTTTAAAGTGGCAGACATTCCGATGTCTATGCTGATTCCGTTTTCCGGTGGAAAATACTGGGATATCGGCTGGCTGGCAGTTCCGCTTTTATTTATTGCAGTGATCGGTACTGTAAACGGAACGAATTTTACAGACGGACTGGACGGACTGGCATCCAGCGTGACGGTTCTGGTAGCTACGTTCTTTACGGTGGTTGCTATTGGAACAAAGAGCGGAGTAGAGCCGATCACCTGTGCGGTTGTAGGTGCGCTCCTTGGATTTTTATTGTTTAATGTATATCCTGCGAGTGTGTTTATGGGAGACACCGGTTCTCTTGCACTGGGCGGTTTCGTGGCAGGAACGGCGTATATGATGCAGATGCCGTTGTTTATCATTATTGTAGGGCTGATCTATCTGGTGGAAGTGGCATCGGTGATGATCCAGGTTACATATTTTAAGAAGACCGGTGGAAAGCGTTTCTTTAAAATGGCACCGATCCATCATCATTTTGAATTGTGCGGCTGGTCAGAGACAAGAGTTGTGGCAGTATTTTCAATTGTGACTGCACTGCTCTGTCTGATCGCATTAATGGGGGTATAGACATGAAGTTTAAAGACAAAAAAGTACTGGTGTTTGGTTCCGGTATCAGTGGTGTTTCTGCTGCGGCTCTGCTGCTGCAGGAAGGTGCAGAAGTCGTATTGTATGATGGGAATGACAGGTTGGATGCGGCAGGAATCAAAGAACAGATCGAAGGACAGGCAAAGGGGAGCGTAAGCGTTGTTCTCGGAGCATTTCCCGAGGCGCTTCTTTCAGAGCTTTCTCTGGTTGTGATGAGTCCGGGTGTTCCGACAGATTTACCATCGGTGAATCAGATGCGGGATGCAGGGATTCCGATCTGGGGTGAAATTGAACTGGCATATGTCCTTGGTAAAGGGGATGTGCTGGCGATCACCGGAACAAATGGAAAGACGACCACGACAGCACTGCTTGGTGCAATCATGAAAAATTTCCGGGAAAGCACATTTGTTGTAGGCAATATCGGCAATCCTTACACGAGCGTTGTGCGGGAGACAAAGGATGATTCTGTTATTGTGGCAGAGATGAGCAGTTTTCAGCTTGAGACGATTCACACATTCTGTCCCAAAGTCAGTGCGATCTTGAATATTACGCCGGATCATCTGAACCGCCATCACACGATGGAAGCTTATATCGAAGCCAAAGAGCAGATTGCAAAAAACCAGACAGAAGAAGATGTCTGTGTTTTGAATTATGAGGATGATGTGACCAGAAAATTCGGAGAAAGAGTCAAAGCGCAGGTGATTTATTTTTCCAGCCGCCGCAGACTGGAAAAAGGAATTTATCTGGAAGATGGCAATATCATCTATTGCAGAGAAAATCCGGAGAAAGTCTGTCATGTGGATGAATTAAAACTGCTTGGAATGCATAATTATGAAAATGTAATGGCAGCTGTGGCTATGGCGGCAGCGTATCACGTTCCGATGGAGATCATCCGTAAGACCATTCGGGAATTTACGGCAGTGGAACATCGGATCGAGTTTGTGGCAGAAAAGAACGGGGTTGCATATTACAACGACTCCAAAGGCACAAATCCGGATGCCGCGATCAAAGGAATCCAGGCAATGAACAGGCCTACATTTTTGATCGGCGGAGGATATGACAAGGATTCTTCTTATGATGAGTGGATTCAGTCTTTTGACGGTAAGGTAAAAAAACTGGTGCTTCTCGGAGCGACAAAAGAGAAGATCAATGAGACGGCAAAAAGGCTGGGATTTACAGATACGATTCTTGCAGATACGTTTGAAGAGGCGGTCAATATCTGTGTAGAACAGGCAGAACCCGGAGATGCAGTTCTTTTGTCTCCGGCGTGTGCAAGCTGGGGAATGTTTAAGAATTATGAAGAACGCGGAGATAAATTCAAAGAACTTGTAAATCAATTATAAGGAGTGGATCTGCATTGAAGCATCCGGCAAAAAAGCAGCGGTATGATTATACTCTGCTTGTGGTGGTATTGCTCCTGGTCGGGATTGGTCTGATACTGCTATACAGTACCAGCGCCTATAATGGCCGGGTAAAGTTCCATGATTCTTTTTACTATTTGAAAAAGCAGGGATTTGCGACAGCGTTGGGACTGGCAGGCATGTTTATTGTGGCAGGGATCGACTATCACAGGTGGATTCCTTTTGCAAAGCTTGGATATGTCACTGCAATCGTTCTGTCTGTAGCAGTCATGTTTATAGGAGATGAGTACAATGGGTCCAAAAGATGGCTTTCTTTGGGACCCATTTCTTTTCAGCCGTCTGAGTTTGCGAAAGTGGCAGTCATTTTATATTTGTCCTGCGTAATCTCAAACCAGGCAAGAAAGATGGAAAAATTTACAACACTTGTCAAAGTTATGCTGCCAGTTCTTCCTGTGGTAGGCCTGGTAGGTGCAAGTAATCTAAGTACGGCCATTATTATCCTGGGAATTGCGGCAGCACTTGTTTTTGTGGCAAGTCCGAAGTATGCCCAGTTTCTTGGAATGGGTGCGGCAGCGGCAGGGTTTATGGGGATATTTCTGGCACTGGAAAGTTATCGTCTGGAGAGACTTGCAATCTGGAGAAATCCGGAAAAGTATGAAAAAGGGTACCAGACACTGCAGGGACTTTATGCCATCGGTTCCGGAGGGCTGTTTGGAAGAGGGCTTGGAAAAAGCGTACAGAAGTTGGGATTTCTGCCGGAAGCCCAGAATGATATGATTTTTTCTATCATCTGTGAAGAACTGGGACTGGTCGGAGCAAGCCTGATCATTTTATTGTTTCTGATTCTGATCTGGCGCTTTTTTGTGATCGCAACACATGCGAAGGATCTGACCGGTGCCTTGATCGCAACAGGAGCGATGGCGCATATGATGATTCAGGTGATCTTGAATATTGCGGTTGTGACGAACAGTATTCCCAATACCGGGATCACGCTCCCCTTTATCAGCTATGGGGGAACTTCGGTGGTATTTCTGCTGTTGGAAATGGGGCTTGTGTTAAGTGTGTCTAATTTGGTAGAATAAGCAGAGAAAGAAAAGGAGGAAGCCTTATGAAACAAAAGAAAAAGAAGATTCGAATGGCGGCACTGATTACAGTCCTGTCGGTACTTGTGTTATTTTTTGCGGTATTTCTTCTGTTTCAGACAAGGAAGATCGAGGTGACCGGAAACCAGTACTGTCAGGACGAAGAACTGGTAAAATGGGTTCAAAAAGACAAGTATGCATTCAACTCCATCTATATCTGGTGGAAGTATAATTATGGAGATGTGACAAAGCCGGCAGCGATCGAATCCGTGAAAGTTTCAATTAAAAACCCATGGACGGTCGTGATGAAGGTAAAAGAGAAGGAGTTTCTTGGTTATTTTGATTACCAGGGAGAGTTTTTGTATTTTGATGAGGACGGAACAGCTGCGTTAAAGACAACGGAAGTGATTCCCGGGGCGCCGTTTATCGAGGGATTGGAGCTTAATACCAAAAAAGTGAAAATGAACAAAAAACTCCCGGTCACAGATCAGGATATTTTTGAACGTATCGTGGAGGTGACAAGACTTTCCAACAAATATGAACTTTCTTCCGACCGGCTTACCTGCAGTGACGGAGGAGTCAATCTGATTTTCGGAGTGGTCACAGTGCAGCTGGGAAAAGGAAACTATGAGATGAAGATCGCACAGATTTCGCCGATCCTTGAGAAGCTTAATGAAAAGTTTGCGGGGCAGGCAGGTGTACTGCACCTGGAGAATTATGAAACGTCCGGTACTTCCGTGCGTTTTGTACCGGAGAAAGCAGCGGAAACAGAAGCAGATGAGGCCAGGACGCCGGACAGACGGACGAAAATCAGTCAGGAGAATCTGAAGCTGCACAGACGGATCAGACATCTGCAGCAGGAACCGGTGAAGGAGAAACAACTGAATAAAAAAAACATAAAATACACAAAAATCTATTGATTATTTGCGTGAAAGACTATATTATATACTTATTGAATTCTATTGTTCATACATATTTATGATGGGATGTATAAAATAAGTTGATAGGACGACGAAGGAGGAACTACCCTTGTTAGAGATTAAGACAAACGAATCAGAAGCAGCTGCAAGAATTATTGTTGTCGGAGTCGGCGGAGGCGGTAACAACGCGGTAAACCGTATGATCGATGAGCAGATTGCAGGTGTAGAATTTATAGCAGTGAATACAGATAAACAGGCACTGCAGTTATGCAAAGCACCAACATTGATGCAGATTGGCGAGAAGCTTACAAAAGGACTTGGTGCGGGAGCACAGCCTGAAGTAGGTGAGAAAGCAGCAGAGGAGAGTGCAGAAGAGATTTCCGCAGCACTCAAAGGCGCTGACATGGTATTTGTCACCTGTGGTATGGGTGGTGGAACCGGAACAGGAGCAGCTCCTGTAGTCGCACGTATCGCAAAAGAGCAGGGCGCACTGACAGTTGCAGTTGTGACAAAGCCGTTCCGTTTTGAATCACGTACAAGAATGGCGAATGCACTGGCTGGTATTGATAAATTAAAAGAGAATGTAGACACGATGATCGTGATTCCGAATGATAAACTTCTGGAAGTAGTAGATCGCAGAACGACAATGCCGGAAGCATTGAAGAAAGCGGATGAGGTTCTCCAGCAGGGTATTCAGGGTATCACAGACCTGATCAACGTACCTTCTCTGATTAACCTTGACTTTGCAGATATTCAGACAGTTATGAAGGATAAGGGAATCGCACACATCGGTATCGGTGAGGGACGCGGTGATGACAAGGCTCTGGAGGCAGTAAAACAGGCTGTTGCCAGTCCGCTGCTTGAGACAACGATTCAGGGAGCATCACACGTTATCATTAATATTTCCGGTGATATCACTCTGATGGATGCATCTGATGCTGCTGATTATGTACAGGAACTTGCAGGAGAGAATGCAAATATTATCTTCGGTGCGATGTATGATGATACAAGATCTGATGAAGCTACAATTACAGTTATTGCAACAGGACTTCACAATGTGGGTGGAAGTGCATCCAAGTTAAAAGCAAGACTGGAAGGACAGCAGAAGATGGGATCTATTCTTCCAAATGCGGACAAGTTTGCAAGAACACCGGCAGCAGAGTACGGTGCAGGAAGAACAACAACAGGAAATTCCACAATCCCGACCCTTCAGGGACAGAAGAGTGCCTTCAAGCACAGTAAAAGAGCAGTCCATTAAGATTCCGGATTTCTTTAAAAAATAATAAAGTCAGTTTGGGACAGGTTTCGACAAGAGACCTGTCCTTTTTTCCTTTTCACACGATTGTTGTCGAAATAAAGTCTGTTTCTCTGTCAGTTTCTGACAAATTTTCAAAATGATTCTGATTATAATAAATCTTGTTTGAGTGCCAAATCGATTTAGTACCAACGAGAAAGAGGGTGGAACATGTACTATGAAGTATACATAGATGTCATGTTTTTGGTGAATTTTATGATGGACGTCCTTATCCTGTTTTCTGTAAAAGCCTTGATGAAGATGCCGGGCAGTACGAAAAGAGTGATTGCAGGCGGTCTGGTCGGATCAGGACTTTCCTGTCTGGTGGTAATTTTGCGGCTGCCCGTGGGAATCACAATGGCAGTGCTTCATATGCTTGTCAGCAGCGGGATGGTGGTATGCGGTCTTAAAATTCGCAGCTTTTCGGAATTTTTAAAGTGTTATATTTTATTGTATTTTGTTTCCGTTTTGATTGGCGGGATTCTGGGAATGTTAAAACCCTATGTGAAATACACAAGTCTCTATTTTGCTGTTGTGATTGGCTGCTATTACACAATCCGCGCGATCTGGGAGTTTTTGTGCCGGCTTCAGAAGGAGGAACTCAAGATTTGCCGGATCATCTTGTATCAGGAAGGAAGCTGCTGTGAGATACGCGGGCTTTGGGATACCGGAAATGTGTTGAAAGATCCGCTGAGTGAAAAGCCGGTATGTATTTTAGAGCAAAGCACAATAGAAAAGCTGACCGGAGAAAAGGAAAACTTGAAAGGGTTTCATCTGATTCCATATCGGACAGTAGGAAAAAGTGGTGTCATGCCGGTATTTGAATTAGAGAAAATGTATATTGTACAGAAAAAACAGTGGATTTATCGTCCGCTGGTCGGGATATGTGAAGAACAGATATCAGAACAAGGGATGTATCAAATGATCATCAACCTGAAATATTAGGAGGAAGAAAAAATGGTTGTAAAAGTAGCAATGCCGCAGCAGTTTAAATTAAAAGTAGTACCCAGTCTGAAAGGGCTGCTGTTTCCGAATCAGAAAGAGGTTCATTACATCGGGGGGTCTGAAGTGCTGCCGCCTCCGTTGGAGACAGAACGAGAAACAGAGGTGATCAGAAGACTCGGATCAGAATATGATCAGGAAGCAAAAAAATGTTAATTGAGCACAATTTGCGTCTGGTCGTGTACATAGCAAAAAAATTTGATAATACCGGAGTGGGAGTAGAAGATCTGATCTCGATCGGAACAATCGGTCTGATCAAAGCAATCAACACATTCAATCCAACCAAAAAGATCAAGCTTGCGACCTATGCATCCCGATGTATTGAAAATGAAATCCTGATGTATCTGCGAAGAAACAGTAAGACTAAAATGGAAGTTTCCATTGATGAGCCTTTAAACGTGGATTGGGACGGCAATGAACTGCTGTTGTCTGATATCCTCGGAACAGAGGAGGATACCATCTATCGGGATCTGGAAACGGAAGCGGAGAGAAAGCTTCTGGTGCGTGCCATCAACCAGTTGTCCAGCAGAGAAAAGCTGATTGTCAAGATGCGTTTTGGTCTGGATAATCCTGATGGAATCGAAAAAACTCAGAAAGAAGTAGCAGATTTACTGGGAATTTCACAGTCATACATTTCCCGTCTGGAGAAAAAGATCATGCAGAGATTGAAGCGGGAAATCGTGCGTTATGAATAAATTAGAAGAATCCTCAAAAAGTGCTTTCACTCCGTAAAAAAGGTGTTATAATGAGAAAAAAGGGTGGTGAAGCTATATGAAACTTACATTTATAGGAGCAGCCCATGAGGTGACCGGAAGTTGTCATTTGCTGCAGGCAGCGGGGAAAAATATTTTAATTGACTGTGGTATGGAGCAGGGACCGGACCTGTATGAAAACCCGGGACTTCCCATTGCAGCGGGAGAAGTGGACTATGTATTTTTGACACATGCACACATCGATCATTCAGGTCTTTTGCCCCTTTTGTGCAAGAATGGATTTAAAGGGCAGATATTGACCACATTTGCCACAGCGGATTTATGTAACATTATGCTTCGTGACAGCGCGCATATTCAGGAATTTGAAGCTGAATGGCGCAACCGGAAGGGAAGACGTGCCGGAGTGCCGGAGTTTGAGCCGCTTTACGTGATGGCAGATGCAGAGGCTGCGATCAATCTTTTCGTTCCATGTGGATATGGAGAACGGCTTCATATTTGCGATGGGGTGGAAATCCGGTTTACAGATGTCGGCCATTTGCTTGGTTCGGCAAGTATTGAGGTCTGGATTACCGAAGGTGAGATTAGCAGGAAGATCGTATTTTCAGGAGATGTGGGGAATGCGGATCAGCCGATCATCAAAGATCCAAGGTGTACGGATACCGCAGATTATGTGGTAGTGGAATCCACCTATGGAAACCGGGTACATTCTTCGGAGAAGATAGATTATGTTTCTGAATTTACGAGAATTTTGAAAGAAACTTTTGATGCAGGCGGTAATGTCGTGATCCCGTCATTTGCAGTGGGACGTACGCAGGAGATGCTGTATTTCATCCGGGAGATCAAAGAACATGGACTTTTGCCGGAATATTCTGATTTTGAGGTATATCTGGATAGTCCGCTGGCAATTGAAGCGACCAAAGTGTTTACAAAAAATATGCGGGAATGCTTCGATGAAGAAGCAATCAAACTGGTGGATGAGGGGATCAATCCTCTGGTATTTCCGGGGTTGAAGACATCCGTTACAAGTGATGATTCGAAACTGATTAATTTTATCGAAAAGCCGAAAGTAATTATTTCTGCATCGGGTATGTGTGACGCAGGACGGATCCGTCATCATTTGAAACACAATTTGTGGAGAAAAGAATGTACAATTCTGTTTGTGGGATATCAGGCAAACGGGACATTAGGAAGGCGGCTTCTGGAAGGTGAGAAGAATATCAAGCTGTTTGGAGAGCCGATCGAGGTTCATGCCAGAATTGAAAGTCTTCACGGAATCAGTGGTCATGCAGATATGAATGGTCTGATAGCATGGCTGAAAGGATTTAAGACACCGCTTCAGCATGTATTTGTGGTGCATGGCGAAGACACTGTGACAGAAGAATTTGCGCAGAAAGTAGAAGAGACGCTTGGATGTCCGACGTGGGCGCCATTCCCGAACGGGGAAGTCGATCTGGCTGCGAATGAGATCTTAAACGAAGGTGTGCGGATTGCCGTGAAAGGCAAGAAGCCATCCCAGAAGAAAGCAGACGCTGCATTTGAGCGTCTTATCGCAGCAGGAAGAAGACTTTTGGATGTTATTTACAGACGAGAGGGAATTCCGAATAAAGACAAAGCAAAATTTGAAAGTCAGATCAATAATCTTGCTGATAAATGGGATCGTTGGGAATAGTGAGAAAGAGAAGATCACGGATGGGAGAAATCTCATCCGTGGTTTTTTGTGAGAAAAAATGAGGCTTGTTAATGATTCTGAATACGTGAAATGGTACAATGAAGATAGGAGGCAAAAGATATGAAAGGAAGTCTAGTACCATGTGGTCATACATTTAGTGATTTCCAGATTTATGATGAGAAGACTGCAAAGGAAGAATGTATCAAAATGGTTAGAAATATTATGGAATATTGGAAAGCAGAGGCGGCAAGAATTGAACAGGAACAAATTTTATAAAAAGAAAGTTCTTTTTGAAATTTAGAAATGCACATTGCTTTTTCTTTGTATGGGACTGTCAGATTTAAGACTTTGATTTGTCAAATGAGAGACTAAATAATTAGAAGGAGGCAAAGGCATGACGGCATATGTGTTTTTTATGATTTTCTGCAGTTTGATCGGTGTGGCAGTAGGAGGAATCGCAGTATTTGGCATTTTTGCCATTCGGCGGGCAATCAGAAACAAAAAGCAGGAAAAAGAGTCAGAAAAGAAATAAAATGAAGAAGAGGGCATAGAGGGATACGTGAGCTTGTCAAGGAGTAAAACTTTTTTTATTTTCCGTAAAACCGCATAGACTGCCTGCAGATGGTGAATTCTTTTATTAGAAACAGGACAGGAGGATTCACAAATGGCAGGAAATAAAGTGGAATTATGCGGGGTAAACACAGCGAAGCTCCCGCTTTTGAAAGAAGAGGAAAAGGAAGAGCTTTTTGCAAGGATCAAGGAGGGGGACGAAGAAGCAAGAGAACAGTATATCAAGGGGAATTTAAGACTGGTACTCAGTGTGATCAAACGATTTTCATCCAGCAGCGAAAATGCCGATGATCTGTTTCAGATCGGCTGTGTGGGACTGATGAAAGCAGTCGATCATTTTGACCCCTCAAGGCTGGTAAAGTTTTCGACGTATGCAGTTCCGATGATCATCGGTGAGATCAGACGATATCTGCGGGACAATAATTCTATCCGTGTGAGCCGTTCTCTGCGTGATACGGCATATAAAGCAATCTACGCCAAAGAAGGATTTGTGAAGAAATATTCCAAAGAGCCTACGGTGCAGGAAATTGCTGAGGAGATCGGGATATCCAAGGAAGATATCGTGTTTGCACTGGATGCAATCCAGATGCCGGTCAGTCTTCATGAACCGGTATACAGCGACGGAGGCGATACGCTGTATATCATGGATCAGGTGAGTGATAAAAAGAACCGGGAAGAAAACTGGGTAGAAGAGCTGTCGCTGGAGGCAGCGATGGAACGCCTCAATGAACGGGAACGTTTTATCATCCAGCTTCGATTTTTTGAAGGAAAGACACAGATGGAGGTGGCAGAACAGATTCAGATTTCGCAGGCGCAGGTGAGCCGGCTGGAAAAAAATGCATTGAAAATAATGAAACAATATCTGTTGGGCTAAAGGCTGTTATTCTTTCCAGTAACAAAATTTCAGAGAAAACTGCATAAAAATGATTTTACGGTTGAAATTTCCAGAACTTCATACTATGATAAACACGTAGAATAGATGGAGGAGATGGAGACGATGATGTATAAGAGTTGTATTTTTGACTTGGATGGAACACTGACCGATACGCTGGATTCTCTTACATTTTCTGTGAATCTGACCATGAAAGAGATGGGACTGCCAGAGATTACAAGAGAGCAGTGCCGGATGTTTGTGGGAAACGGAAGCAGAGTTCTTCTGGAAAAAGCACTGCGTGCCGCGTCAGAAGAAGCTTTTGAGAGGCTGGAGGAAGCGATGGAAATATATGGGAGAGTCTTCAATGAGAATTGTATGTATCATGTGGCTCCCTATGAAGGAATCGTGCAGCTTTTGGGTACATTAAAAGAGCAGGGAATCAGATGCGCTGTTCTTTCCAATAAACCGGACAGACAGGCGGTTCATGTTGTGGAAACTGTATTTGGAAAAGATCTCTTTTTTAAAGTGCAGGGACAGAAAGAAGGCGTGCCGAGAAAGCCGGATCCGACAGCAGTCCTTCAGATTGCAGGGGAGATGGGAGCGACTCCTGAAGAGACCATCTATATCGGAGACTCCGAGGTAGATATCAGGACCGGACATGCAGCCGGGATGCGCACGATAGGCGTTTCCTGGGGATTTCGAAGCAGAGAGGTCTTAAAGGAAGCGAACGCAGCGTATATCGTGGATACGGCACAGGAGCTTCTGGAACTGATATCCGCATGGGAAGAGAAAAAAGGGAGGTAACGGAGCATGAATGAATACGATGAGGAATGTCTGCTTACGTTTCTGAAAAACAATCGCAGCTTTTTGACGAGCCGGTGGCAGAGACAATGGAAGAGGCAGAGGCTTTTCTGGAAGACTGTATGGCGGTCGTAGTAGATTCTCTGGATGAAGTAAGAGAATATTTTGAGGAGAGCGGTGCAGACGTGGAGAATATGGATGCGGAAGAACTCGAAGAGGCATCTGAAGTATTCCCGCTTTCAGGTGGACGCTATCTGATCGTGGAAGGGTAAAAGACAATCAAAGATATGCAGGAAGCCGCAGTTTTGTTGACTGCGGCTTTTTCTACGGCCTGCCGGATGGCATTTAGAATGATCTGAGAAGTATAAGGCGCGTCATCGGACAATTCCACGGCGTCCAGTGACTGAGTGTCATAAATCTGGTCGGCAATTTCTTCGATCGCAGGCTGGATCAGAGGAAACATTGTAGTCACGGTTTCATCCAGGTTGGCAAACCGGATGGAATTGATCCTGGAGCTGTCCACAGATACTTCCACTTCCAGATTTGTGTTGTTCAGTGTGAGGGTGGATGTGTAAGTACCAGGTGTATACTGTTTGTGAGATGTTTGCTTTTTGTCTGTATGTCCGGGACCAAACATGACGAAAAGCAGCACGATCAGAAGAATACAAAGGAGCGCGAACACAGCAGTATAGATGAGCTCCTTTGTGTGAAGGACAACGATTTTTGTTTTGGAATCCATAAGAATAATCCCCCTTGTTTTTTATCATTTTATGAGGCATATCCGGAAAATATTCCCGTCTTTTGCGTGACAAAAGCCGGGGAATCCTGTAAAATAGGTAACGCAGTTTAAAAGGACAGATTGGAAAAAGAAGAGGTGGACAACTATGTTTATCATTGTAGGACTTGGAAATCCGACACCAGAATATGAGGGAACGAGACACAATGTCGGATTTGAAGTAATAGATGCACTGGCACGAAAATATAATATTGATGTAGATACGAAAAAACACAGAGCTTATATCGGAAAAGGAATGATTGAGGGGCAGAAGGTAATCCTGGCAAAACCTCAGACTTATATGAATCTGAGCGGGGAAAGCGTCAGAAGTCTTCTGGACTATTATAAAGTGGACGAAGAGCAGGAGCTTCTTGTCATTTATGACGATATCAGCCTGGGAGTGGGGCAGATAAGGATTCGGGCGAAAGGAAGTGCCGGAGGGCATAACGGGATCAAAAATATCATTGCCCATTTGGGTGGACAGGTATTTCCCCGTATTAAAGTAGGTGTGGGAGAAAAACCGCCGAAATGGGATCTGGCTGATTATGTGCTGGGACATTTTTCAAAAGAAGAACAGGAACAGATGGAAGAGGGATATGAACATGCAGTTTGTGCAGTGAAGGAGATTGTGACAGGCAATATCGAGGCTGCAATGAACGAGTATAATCGGAAAAAGAAGGAAAAATAAAATGATGCAGGCTTTTATCGCACCGCTTGCGGGACTTGCAGAATATCAGGAGATTTTACAGAAGCGAAGGAAAGAAAAGGGGATTCTGCAGATCGCAGGCTGTGTCAATTCACAAAAAACACATTTGATGTATGCGCTTGGCGATGGTTTTTCTTACAAGATCATCGTTTTTTCCAGTGAAGAAAAAGCGCAGAAGGCATATGAAGAATATCGCTTTTTAGATTCCGGGGTATTGTATTATCCGGCAAGAGATTTGTTGTTTTACCATGCGGATATCAAAGGAAATTATCTGATGAAGCAGCGGATGGAAGTGATCCGCAGTATGGTGACAAGACAAAAGAATCAGGAGATTACAGTGATCACGACTATGGATGCTTTTCTGGACGGGCTTTCTCCGGCAGAGGAGATCGTTTCGAAGCGGATTCAGATCTCATCCGGAGATACTGTTGATTTTACTAAGCTTCAGGAGAGACTTTCCTGCCTTGGGTATGCGCGGGAAGTACAGATTGAAGGACCGGGACAGTTTGCAGTGCGCGGCGGGATCCTGGATATTTTTCCGCTTACAGAAGAGGTTCCGGTGCGTGTGGAGCTCTGGGGCGATGAGGTAGATTCGATCCGGACATTTGACGTAGAAAGTCAGCGTTCGATTGAAAACCTGCAGGAAATTGAGATTTATCCGGCAGCAGAACTGCAGAGTCAGAAGAAGCAGTCTTTTCTGGAGTATTTTCCGACAGAAGAGTCGATCCTGTTTCTGGATGAGCCGCAGAGGCTGATTGAAAAAGCAAATGAGATTGAAGAGGAATTTCAGGAGAGCGTCCGCAAGCGGGAAGAGGCCGGGCTGGAAGAAACGCAGGAGCTTACGGTATATCCGGTGCTGGAAATCTTAAACCGGATCAATCAGTTTTACGGAGTGGCATTTACCGCGCTGGAAGGAAAATGCAGGGGGTTAAAGATCCGGGAAACAGATTATATTCAGACGAAGGGTGTCAATCCGTATAACAACAGTTTTGAGATGCTCACAAGGGATTTGAAGCGGCTGAAAAGAAATCAGTACCGGGTGATCTTGCTGTCCGGTTCCAGGACAAGAGCAAAGCGCCTGGCGGAAGATCTGAGGGATTATGATCTGAGCAGTTTCTACAGCGAAGATATGGATCGTGAAGTGCAGCCGGGGGAAATTATGGTGGCATACGGGCATGTGACACAGGGATATGAATATCCGATGCTGAAATTCATGGTGATCTCTGAAACAGATATTTTTGGCAGACAGAAGAAAAAGAAGCGCAGAAAACTATATGAAGGACAGAAAATCCAAAGTTTCTCCGAATTAAAGGTTGGAGATTATGTGGTACATGAAAATCATGGTCTGGGTATCTATCAGGGAATTGAAAAGATTGAAGTAGATAAGATCACCAAAGATTATATGAAAATTTCTTATGCGGGAGGAAGCAGCCTGTATATTCTTGCAACGCAGCTGGATCTGATCCAGAAGTATGCAGGAGCAGATGCAAAAAAGCCAAAGCTGAACAAGCTGGGAAGTAACCAGTGGACGAAAACAAAGAATCAGGTGCGCGGGGCAGTCAGACAGATTGCCAGGGATCTGGTGGAGCTGTATGCGGCAAGGCAGCAGGAGAATGGATATCAGTATGAACCGGATACGGTCTGGCAGAAGGAATTTGAAGAAATGTTCCCGTTTGAGGAGACCGATGACCAGCTGCAGGCGATCGCCGATACCAAGCAGGACATGGAGAGCAAAAAGATCATGGACCGCCTGATCTGCGGAGACGTTGGATACGGAAAGACGGAAATTGCGATCCGGGCTGCATTTAAGGCGATCCAGGACGGAAAACAGGTGGTATATCTGGTGCCGACAACGATTCTGGCACAGCAGCATTACAACACGTTTGTGCAGAGGATGAAAGAATTTCCGGTGCGTGTGGATTTGCTCTGCCGGTTTCGGACGCCTGCCCAACAGAAGAAGACAACAGAAGATCTGAAAAAAGGACTGGTGGATATTCTGATCGGGACGCATCGTGTTTTGTCAAAGGATGTGGAATTTAAGGATCTGGGACTTTTGATCATAGATGAAGAGCAGCGATTTGGCGTGACACACAAAGAGAAGATTAAAAAACTGCGGGAAAATGTGGATGTACTGACGCTGACTGCCACGCCTATTCCGCGGACACTGCATATGAGTTTGATTGGAATCCGCGATATGAGTGTGCTGGAAGAGGCGCCGATGGATCGGATGCCGATCCAGACATATGTGATGGAGTACAATGATGAGATGGTCCGTGAAGCTATTCAAAGAGAACTGGATCGGGACGGACAGGTGTATTATGTATATAACCGGGTAAGTGATATTGCGGAAATTGCAGATCATGTGCAGAAACTTGTTCCGGACGCGACAGTGGCGTTTGCTCACGGGCAGATGGCGGAGCATGAGCTGGAAAATATCATGTATGATTTCATCAACGGAGACATTGATGTGCTGGTGTCAACAACGATTATTGAGACCGGACTGGATATTTCCAATGCCAATACGATGATCATCCATGATGCAGATCGTCTGGGACTTTCTCAAATGTACCAGCTGCGGGGGCGTGTGGGAAGATCCAATCGGATGGCGTATGCATTTCTCCTGTACCGAAGAGACAAGCTGCTAAAGGAAGTGGCGGAAAAAAGACTGGCGGCAATCCGGGAGTTTACAGATCTTGGTTCCGGATTTAAAATTGCGATGCGGGATCTGGAAATTCGTGGGGCAGGAAATCTTCTGGGTGCAGAACAGCATGGGCATATGGAGGCTGTCGGATATGATCTGTACTGCAAGATGCTCAATGAAGCGGTAAAACAGTTAAAAGGCGGAACCGAGGAGGAAATCTATACGACCGTGATGGATCTGAATGTGGATGCGTATATCCCGAATTCCTATATTCCGAACGAATATCAGAAGCTGGATATTTACAAGCGGATCGCGGGAATTGAAGATGAGGAAGAGATGGATGATATGCTGGAGGAGCTTATCGACCGGTTCGGGGATGTACCAAGAAAGGTACAGCAGCTTCTTCAGATCGCAGGTCTTAAAGCGCTTGCACATTCAGCTTATGTGACGGCAGTGGAACAAAAAGGAGAAGAATTCCGGTTTACCATGTATGAAAAAGCGAAGGTCAATCCGCAGAAAATTCCTCCGTTGATTCAGAGCTACCGGGGAAATCTGGTGTTTAAGGCGGAGGCAGTGCCGTATTTTGTCTATTATAAAAAGGGTAGAAATAAAAAGGAAAAGGATGAAACGGTTCTGGAACTTGTGAAAAAGCTCTTAAATGATATAAAGAGCTTGTTAGAGGAGAAAAAAGACGTTATAATGAAATAATTAGGTACAATTAGAGGAGGAATTTATGGTTGGATTGAAAAAAAGAGGTGTGATCACCGCAGTTGCCGGTATTTTAGCGGCGGTTACGATAACAGGATGCAGTGCTGCCCCTGATAATGATGCTACAGTAGTAACGGTCGGAACAGAGAAGGTTTCGTATGGTGTTGCTAATTTTTATGCGCGTATGCAGCAGGCGCAGTATGAGTCGTTTTATGCAGGCCTGATGGGGATGAGTGCGGACACAATGTGGAGCCAGGAAGTGGAAGAAGGCAAGACATATGAGGAGAATATGAAAGACAGTATTTTAGAGTCTCTGGAAAATATGTATCTTGTAAAACAGCATGCTTCTGAATATAAAGTGGAGTTGACAGACGAAGAAAAGAAGAAGATCGACAAAGCCGCAGAGGAGTTTGTGGAAGACAACACATTGGAGGACAAAGAAGTTGTGTCCGGATATAAAAAATATGTCAAAGAATATCTGGAACTTGCTACGATTCAGCAGAAGATGGATGCACCAATGAAAGAGGGCGTGGATGAAAATGTTTCAGATGAGGATGCAGCACAAAAGAAGATCGAGTATGTCCAGTTCTCTTATACGAAGAAGGATGATTCCGGACAGTCTGTTCAGATGACTGACGATGAAAAGAAGGCAGAAAAAGAAAAGGCACAGACCTTTCTGGATACAGTCAGCGCAGATCCGGACAAGGACATGAATGCAGCAGCTGCTTCGGCAGAAAAAGAAGTGCAGACGGCGACATTTGATTCTGAGTCCAGCACACTGAACGCAGATCTTTTAAAGGCGGCAGATGCGCTGGAAAATGTAGGGGACGTGACAAGCCTGATTGAGACAGACGATGGAATCTATGTGGCGAAGCTGACAAGCAAGCTGGATCGTGAGGCAACAGATCAGAAGAAAAAAGAAATCGTAGAAGAGCGCAAGCAGAAACAGTATGAAGATCAGGTGGAAACATGGCGCAAAGAGACTGACATCAAGGTAGACAAAAAAGAATGGAAAAAAGTAGACTTTGAAGATCAGGGTGTGAATGTAAAACAGACAACGACTGATTCAGAAAAATAGAATGTAGGAAAAAGGAGAAGAAATCCTGAAAAAGTGAGGGGGTTCTTCTCCTTTTTATTTGCGCCGTCGGAAAATCTGTATAAGAACAATCAGCAATAAAAGGGCGGACAGACTGTATCCGAGGAAACTGATCCAAGGGAGTCCAAACCACTTTGGAATGCTGTAAATGTCCGAGGCAAGACCTGATCCGATAAACAGGGCAGCAGAAAGAATCGTCAAAAGCACCCGGTTTGTAATGGAATAAACATCACGCGGAAATGCTCGCCATCAGAAAGCTGCAGGTTGACTTGTGCCTGCCCGTTTTTTGTAATGTTCAAAAGATCAGAAAGCTGGGCAGGGATGTTGAGGGATTTGTCCAGTGAAGTATAAACCTGGCGTCCCTTATGTTTTAAAATGTGCCTTGCATCCAGCTCATGGATCAGCAGATTGGACATATGTACAGATAAAATCCGCAACAGATTTACATCCGGAGCACATGCACTTAAAGTTCCTTCGATCGTGATCATGCTTCGCGCAAGCAGTGTGACATCCGGGGTAATTGCAAGCCGGTGATCCTTGACCAGCTGCAGGAGCCGTTCGATCAGATCGCCAAGCCGCATGGTGCCGAAGTCCATGGAAACATACTTGCTGACAATATCATCAATATCCGTGTACAGGCGGGCATGGTTGACACGCTCCTGAGGTTCGGCAAACGCGAGTAATACGTTTTTCAGAGAATAAATATCATTCTCAAGAAGTGCCGTGATCGCTTTGCGAAGCAGCAGCTTGGTGTTGGAAGACAGATGTCCTGCCATTCCGAGATCCAGCCATGCAATCTGCCCTTTGCTGATCCAGAGATTTCCAGGATGCGGATCCGCATGGAAAAATCCATCCTCCAAAATCTGTTTGCAGTAGTTTTCCGCTGTCTTTTCGCCAATTTCAGTCATGTCGTAGCCAAGACTTTTTAGTTCCTCTATATGATCGATCTGGATTCCGTCGATATAGTCCATGACAAGAAGTCTTGGAGTCGTCAGTTCGTGATACACCACGGGGCAGGTCGTATAGGCGATTTCTTTTTGGTTGGCGTAAAACAGATCTAGATTGGCGGCCTCTTTTTCAAAGTCAATCTCTTCTCTGGTAGTCTCCCAGAGTTCATCTAAAATCGTATGAAAGTCGATCAGATTTTTAGTTCCCAGTGTCAGTTTTAAAATACCGGAAGCTTTTTTTAAAAGCCGGATATCATTTTCCATCGTCTTTTGGATGGCCGGTCGCTGTACCTTTAAAACAACCTTTGTTCCGTCTTTTAGCTGTGCGGGATGTACCTGTGCAATGGAAGCAGAGCCAAGCGGAGTCTGTTCGATGGAAGAAAAAAATGTCAGAGACAGGTCGCTGTAATTCGGATTCAATGATTGAGACTGCAGTCTCATATGGCATGGGGATCACATCGGTACGAAGCCTTGTCAGCTCCTGACAGTATACTTCCGGGAGCATATCGGAACGCATGGACATGATCTGCCCCAGCTTGACATAAGTAGGGCCCAGATCTTCCAGAATCTCGCGGAGCTTGACCGGTGTCAGACCCGAGGTCAGATGGTGTTTTTTTAAAACTTTTAAAATCTCGTTCAGCCGCCTGCCGGAGGCGGCTGAATCTTCTTCCGTGTATGATGGATACCGGGAAGGATCCATTGTTTTTTGTTCTTTATTCATTCTGATTCTTCGGGTGTCCTTTCATCGGAGGTAATATCTGGATCTTCAGGCTGTTCTTTTCTTGCTTCTTCTGTCTGGGCAATCTTTTCTTTCAGAGCGTTTAATTCCTCTTCGGTCATCTGATCGACAGAATTCATGGCATCTGTATAATTCCTGGTAACGGTGACAGAAATATGTTCTTTGACTTTTTCTTTTGCTGTATGTTTCAGTTCTTCATTGAGCATTCTGCCCTGTGCAACGGTCAGTTCGCCTTTTTCTACCAGATCATCGATCAGTTCTTTTGCGTTTTCTGCAGTAGAGGCGACAGCACCTACACCTGCTAAAAATACTTTTCTTAATCCTTCTGTGAATTCCATAAAGACCATCCTTTCTTGAAGTACATGATTGTCATTTGTTGTTTTCTTTATTATAGCACGTATCAGGAGGAATGTTTCTTACTTTTTTTGTTAAAAATATGAAAAAAAGTAAGAGGGAAAAAGCAAAATATGGTATAATTTTCTATATCAGACAGGGGAGGAAACAGGTGTGGAAAAAGTGAGAGAGAAGGTACTTTTTGCACTGCAGGAAGTACAGAGAGCAGTGATCGGAAAGCAGGAAGTGACAGAGACGGTGATGAAAGCATTTTTGGCGGGTGGGCATGTGCTGGTGGAGGATATTCCGGGACTTGGCAAGACGACCATGGCGATTGCTTTTTCCAGAGCGATCGGACTGCAGAAGCGCAGGGTGCAGTTTACACCGGATGTACTTCCGTCAGACCTGACCGGATTTACCATCTACCAGAAAGAGAGAAATGCGTTTGTATATCATCCGGGAGCCGTGGTCTGCAACCTGCTTCTGGCAGATGAGATCAACCGGGCGTCTCCGAAGACGCAGTCAGCCCTTTTGGAAGTGATGGAAGAGGGGCAGGTGACCGTGGATGGGAAAACCAGGAAGATTGCTCCGCCGTTTCTGGTGATCGCTACGGAAAATCCGTCCGGCTCCGCAGGGACGCAGTTGCTTCCGGAATCTCAGTTGGATCGTTTTATGGTCTGTGTAAAGATGGGATATCCGACAATTCGCGAAGAGATGGAGATTCTGCGAAAAAATGAGAATGGCCGTACGTCAGATGCCGTTCAACAGGTGATGACAAAGGAAGAACTTGAGGAAGCACAGCGGGAGACTGCACAGATTTTTATGCATGAGCGGATTCTGGAATATCTGGTGCAGCTGGCACAGGCTACCAGGGAACATGAGATGCTGGAGCTGGGGATGAGTCCAAGAGGAACAGTGCACTTGCAAAGATGGCGAAAGCGGGTGCGTATCTGGCAGGAAGAGAATATGTGGTTCCGGCAGATGTCAGGGGAGTGTTTCGGGAGACTGCACAGCATCGGATCCTGTTAAATACAAGGGCAAGGATCAGCAAAGTAAAACAGAAGGAAGTACTGCAGGAAATTTTGTCCGCAGTAGAATCACCATCATTGAAAAAGCGATAAAAAGGAGCGTATATGGGAAAACGGATGATAACATATCTTCTGGTGCTTGGCGCAGTGGGATATCTGTTTTTGATGTATATTTATCCGGCACTGAGCGGGCTGTTGATTTTTGTGCTTCTGTATCCGGCGGCAGGAATCGTTTATCTTATTTTTGCGGGGAGAGGACTTTCTGCCAGAGTAAAGCGGCTCTCGGATTACGGAGAAAAAGAACAGCAAATGAAAGTCAGTATACAGGTTTGCAGGGAAAGTTCTCTTTGGATCGGAAAGTGCAGGATTCTGCTGGAAATGGAACATGCAGTATCCGGCATCAGACAAAAAGACAGTTTATGGCTTTCTGAAAAGCAGGCAGACTATACATTTGAACCAGACAGGTGCGGAGAGTGGAAGCTGACGATTACAGAAGTGAGAATCTATGATTTTATCGGAATTTTATCTGTGGGTAAAAAGCAGCAGGAAAAGGAGCGATTCACAGTCCTGCCGAAGATCTGTGCAATGCCGGTAGAGATTGGGAGAAGGACGCGGGAATTTCCGGTTGAGCCGGAAACCTATTCCAATGAAAGGGGTGGGCAGGATGCTACGGAAATCTATCAGATCCGGGAGTATCACATTCCGGATCCGGTGCAGATGATCCACTGGAAGATCAGTGCCAAGGCGGGAAAAATGATGGTCAAAGAATCCAGTCATCCTCTTGGATGTGCGGTATGTATCAGACTTTGGCTTTCGGATGCAGCGAAAGATTTCAAAAAGCTGGAGCGTATGATGGAGATTTGTGCTTCACTTTCCAGGACTCTGGTAGAAGAACACTGTATGCACGTTGTGGCATGGTTTGATCAGAAAACGTCCGTGTTGTGCGATGGCGCGTGAAGGATGAGGAGACGTTTTATGAAATGCTCTGGGAGCTGATGGAAGCAGTCCCTGTAGCGAAACGAGAGGAAGAGCAAAGCGGGTTTGAAGAAGTGTTTCGAACACAGAAATTTTCCAGTGTTCTTGTACTGGATGGCCAGGGGATTCAGGGATGGAATGATACCGGGATTATCCAGGTGTGATATGGGGAGAAGGGGTATGAAAAGAAAAAAGAAGGATTTGAATCAACATAGCTGGAAAGTTCATATCTTACAGTTTCTTACCGTTGGTTTTGCACTGTGGTCCTGGTGGGAGACTGCCGCCGGAGTGAAATTGACGCAGAAATTACCTCAGGATCAGACAGAGAGGTGGATGGCAGTACTTTTGATCACCGGTTTTTTAGGGAGTGTCTGGCTTGGGACAATGCTGGTAAAAAGAAAGAAGCTCCTGCTTTGTATTTCTGCGGTTTTCTATCTTGTACCAGTGATATATGCGGCGGTTTTGACGTATTTCCCGGATCCGAGAGAATGCTGGCTTCAGATGATTGCAGCCGGATTGTATGTGACAGTGCTTACATCGATGTCTTGTAATGTTCTGCAGAATGTCTGCATTGTGGGAATAAGCTTCGTATTTCTGGCATTTTGTTCGGTCCAGCTGGGAGAGCAGATGGAGCCGATGAAAGAAAAAGAAGATGGGGTATATCGGACGACCAGACGATATGTGAAAGAGCATGTAATCCAGAAAGCAGAAGAGACGTGGAATGCATGGAGTGCAGACAGGCAGACAAGAAAAGAAGCACAGACGAAAAAGGAAGAGCAAAAGGAAGAGTCAGAAAAAGAGGAACAAAAAACACAGGCAAAAATCCCGCAGACAGAGCAGAATATGATTCCGGAAGAGACAGGCATGGATTCTTCCGGCGGTATGGAAGATTTGCGGGAGCTGGGCAGCTTTGTCCCCAGGAAGGGTGTGTTGTTCACTGTGACGCAGGAGGAAATGCCGACAGATACGATTTATGTTTCGGAGAAATATGGAAAAGAATATGACGGGGGATCCTGTAGAGAAGGAAGTGCGACGGATCCGGCAAGTGTATATTTGCAGTATCCATCCTCTTTGAAGCAACTTCGCAAATTGTGCAACGAACTGCAGGAAGCAGATTCTTTTGAAGAAGCAGAGCGGTTCGTGGAAGAAACATTAAAACGTCAGGCTGTGTATGATGTAAATCCGGGATCGACACCGTCCGGCGAGGATTTTGCGGAGTATTTTTTGTTTGAAAACCACAAAGGATTTTGTGTGCATTTTGCAACGGCTGCAACCTTGATGTATCGAATGCTGGGGATTCCGGCCAGATTTGCAGAAGGTTATGCCATTCCGGCATCTGCATTTTCACAGCAGGAAAATGGGCAATATGTGGCAGAAGTTGAGGGCAGCATGGGCCATGCCTGGTGTGAAGTCTGGCAGGAGGATACCGGCTGGAAGGTCGAGGATCATACAGGTGCAGCTTCTGCGTTGGAAAATGTGGAGAGGGCAAGAGCATCATCGGATACGTGGCAGCAGATCCGAAAGGCGCTCTTCCAGTGTTTGAAGGTGATCGGCGTTATACTTCTGATGTTCGCGCTGATAATATTGCAGGCGTGGATACGGACTGTGCGGAAACGAAAACGGTGCCGAACGGGATCAATCGATGCAAGGATTCGGTTTGTTTATCAGAGCCTGTACGAGGTTGCAGAGTTTCTGCATCCATCCGGGGAAGATCCATTTTCAATGCAAGGAAAAGAAGCGGTGAAAAAATCTCTTCCGGAACTGGAAGAGGCCGATCTAAACTGGATGTATGACACGATGATGCGCACTATGTTCTATAAAGGCTGTGATATCCGCGATGGAGAACAGATGTATCGTTTGTATGGACAATGCAGAAAAAAAGTAAAACAAGGATTAAACGCCTGGAAAAAGCTGCAGTGGAATGTGATAAAATGTTTTCCATAGATAAAAAACAGATTATGTTTATAAAGAGAAAATGAAGTGACTGTGACAAGTTTTTAGATTTCGTTCATTGCTTTTGCTGAAAGAAACTTGTATACTGGAAACATCTCTGAAAGGAATCCCTTTCAGTTATATCTGAACCGGCAACAGCTGGCATTTCGGATTTTCCCAGTAAAGAAGCAAGAAAAAGCGAATGGAAAACCGGAACGAGGTCTATCATCGAAAAATTAATCGAAAGAATTAGTTATGAAAAGTCCTGTTTCCCGGTAAATTCATTCGGAAAACAGGAGGAATGTGAATGGAAAAAGAGAAGACAACGCAGTTTCTGATGAGACCGAAAAATGACTTTTGTTTCAAACAGTTGATGGCAGATGCACAAATCCGACAGGCATTTTTGTCGGCAGTTACGGGGATTCCCTATGAGGAAATCGAAGAGACAACACTGTTGCCCACCAGTCTTGAGAAACAGTATAAGGAAGACAAGCTTGGAATTTTGGATGTTCGGATCCAATTGAAAAACAGCGGTCAGGTCGATGTGGAGATGCAGGTGGCAGCGTACGAGTACTGGGCAGAGAGAACTTTATTTTATCTGTCAAAAATGTTTACGGAACAGATTCATGAAGGCGAAGGATATGATGTGCTGGAAAAATGTATCCATATCGGGATTCTGGACTTTGAAATATTCGAAGATACGGATGCATTCTATTCCCGGTTTCACTTATGGGAGGACAGCCGGCATATCAAGTACAGTGACAAGCTGGAATTGCATGTATTGGAATTGCCGAAGCTGGCAAAGCACCAGTATCCGGAGACAGAACTGCTAAGTTGGATGCAATTTATCAATGCAGAGACAGAGGAGGAATTCAAAATGGCAGCAGAGAAAGACCCTTATATTGAGAAGGCCTATGAGAGTCTGGTGCATCTGAGTGCAGATGAGAGGGCACGGTTAGAGTATGAGGCAAGAGAAAAGCAGATCCGGGATCACCAGTTCTTTTCAAGAATCTATAAAGAGACGGGATATAGGCAAGGGGTGAAAGAAGGGGAAGTAAAAGGTAGAGAAAAGGGCAGGATTCAGGAATGTATTGAGATTCTACAGGAGATGGGAGAAACGAAAGAACATGTTTTGCTTCGATTGAAGGAGAAGTTTAAGCTCTCAGATACGGATGCAAATCAATATTTAGAAAAATACTGGAAAGAGTGAATTGATATACAAGAAAAAGCAACATTTCATGTTTTGTTGACATAGAATGTTGCTTTCTTTCATGGTGGAAGTTCTCTGTATATAAATCATACTTGTTTTCGGGCTGATTGTGAAATTTTTTGAAACACTGTCAGTAGTCTTCGATTATCTTCTGGATCCATGATGCAGAAGCGGACAAATTCTCCCTCTAATCCGGTGAAGGAAGAACAGTCCCGGATCATAAGTCCTTCCCGGATACAGGCTTCAAATACGTCAGATGAAGTCAGTCCAACTTTTTGGATCTGTACCAGCAAAAAGTTGGCATAGCCGGATAGACATAGAAAAAAGGAAGTTCACGCAATTTTGTATACATGTATTCACGTTCGGAAAGTATCAAATTGCGTGTCTTTTTTATATAATCTTTGTCCTGAAACAAAAGTTCGCCGGCGAATGCGCCAAGGCTGTTTAATGACCATGGAATCTGTTTGCTCTTCAATTTTTTGAGAAATTCAGCATTTCCGGTGATACCGTACCCGAACCGCATACCAGGAGCGGCAAAAAATTTGGAAACACCACGCAGTACCATCAGATTCTGGAAATTTTGGGTCAAAGGAACTGCGGTGACGGCATCTACATCAGGTGCAAACTCCACGTACGTTTCATCGATCATCACAAAGATGTTGTGATCCTGACAAAACTCCAGCAGCTTTATCAGCTCCGGATGAAAAATTGCGGAAGAAGTCGGATTGTTCGGATTGCATAAAATAAGAAAATCAATCTGCTTTTTAGCCAGCGCCAGACACAGTTCCTCTACAGACAATTGGAAATCCTGTTCTGGTTTCAGATAAAAGCAGTCGATCGTGCTGTCTGAAAATCCAAGTTCTCTGGAGTATTCGGAATAAGTGGGTCCAAGGATCATCGTATGCTTTGGACGGCGCTCTTCAATCAGCAGGGAAATCAGTTCACTGGAACCATTGCCCGGCAGGATAAAGTCTGCAGGAATCTGACAGTATGTGGAGAGTATGTTTCTAAGACTGGTATAGCTCCGATCCGGGTAGGAAGAGAGCAGATCCAGATGAGCTGCAAGAGCTTTTTTTACCTGTTCGGAAAGTCCGAGCGGATTTACGTTAGCACCAAAATTGACAATATCATCTTTTTTTAATCCGTAGTGTTCGCACACTTTTTCAATATCACTTCCGTGAAATTCCAGTTTTGTATTCATGTATACAATCCCCTTTTAAATTCTTTGATTCCACCGTTGCAAGAAATACAGTGTTGATGTTATAATACTTTATTATAGTGTGTTTACAAAAAAATGCAACGTAAGAAGAATGAGCAGGTGACGAATTTGAAGAATAAAATTAAACGCCTTTCAAAAGGAGATTTTCATATTCCACAGCCGGAGATTATTTTCCCGGAGACGCGGATCATCATGCGTGTCGGAGAAGGCGAGATGTACAAAGGAAGCTTTTCTCTCCAGAATCAGGGAGAGGGGACAATCCGTGGACTGGTTTATCCATCGTCTTTTCGGGTACGCTGTGAGGAGCAGGGATTTGATGGGAATCCGGTGAACATCTCTTATACATATGACGGATCCGGTCTGGTTCCGGGACATGTGGAACACGGAAAATTTACCATTGTGTGCAATGGCGGAGAGTATGAGGTGGCATTTACTGCCATTATTGAAAAGCCGTTTGTAATGACAACTTATGGAAAAGTACAGAGTCTGGAAGATTTTAAGAAGCTGTCTTTTCGGGATCCGGCGGAGGCAGAAAAGCTGTTCCGTTCCAGAGATTTTTATGAGATCCTGAAGTATGAGGATAAGCGGATTCAGGCATTGTATGACAATATGAGAAAATGGGAGCTGGATCAGCAGGCGTTGGAAGAGTTTTTGGTGGGCTGCAAGCAGAAAGAGAAGATTTTTCTGACGCTGGAAGAGGAGAGCAGAGCATTTATTTCTCTTCAGGAATCCAGAAAAGATACCTTTACGATCAAGAAGAATACGTGGGGATATCTGACCATTGATGTACGTACCGAAGGTGAATTTTTAAGTGTGGAGCATACCAAGGTTACTACGGAGGAGTTCATCGGGAATGCGTATCGGCTGGAATATATCATCGACTATACAAAGCTCCATCGGGGAAGCAACTTCGGCAGATCATCCTGGAGTCCCCGTATGAGATACTGACCTATGAGATCGTGGTAGAGAAGGATGTCTGCAGAGATGAAGAGAGACGGGAGCGGGATAAAGAGTTTGCAAGTATTTTAAAGCGCTGTCTTGTTTATGAGAGCGGCAAGCTGGATATGAACACCTGGTGCGAGGAGTCCTTAAAGAAGATCGAGCATTTGCGGAGTCTGGATGAGGACAATGAGATGTATCTTCTGGTACATGCACATATCTGTCTTTTGGGCAAACGGTTTGAAGAGGCAAAATGGATTCTGGAATCTTACAATTACAACCGGTTTGCAATCGGAAAAAATGTAGAGATCAGTTCCTATTATTTGTATCTGACCACGCTGCTTTCCAATGATTCGATCGGGACACGCAGAGTGGCAGAAGAGCTTTCAAAATCCTATATGAAGCATCCCGATAGCTGGAAGATCCTCTGCATGCTGGTGAATGTAGACTCTGAGTACAAGATCATCAGTGAACGTCTCAGAGCTTTGGAGCATCACTTCTATGAGGAAAAGACACGCAGTATCTGGTTCTATCTGGAAGCCTTCCGGTGTTTCCGTGAGAAGAGTTCTTCCTTGAAAAAACTGGGCATCTTTGAAGTGCGGGTGTTGTATTTTGCAGCCAAACACAAACTGATGACAAAGGAACTGGCATTATATACAGCCAATCTGGCAAGTCAGCTGAAAGCTTTGACCGCTATCTTTATGAGACTCTGGTGCTTTCCTACGGGATGTATGAAGAGTCCATGATCCTGACTGCAATCTGTACACTTCTGATCAAGGGAAGCTGCATGGAAAACTGCTTTTTTAAATGGTATGAAAAAGCAGTGGAGTCGGAATTAAAGATTGCACAGCTGTACGAGTTTTATATGGCTGCGATCCAGCCTGGCAGAGTCAATAAAGCACTGCCGCGTTCCGTGTATCTTTACTTTATGCATGGAAATAATCTGGATTTCCATAAACGGGCGCTTTTGTATTCAAACCTGATCACTTATGAGGATGAATCCAGTGAGATTTATGCGCATTACAGAGATGAGATGGAAGCGTTTGCGTGGAATCAGCTGGAGCGCAGAAATATTGATCCCATGCTCCGCATTATATACAAGCGTTTTCTGACAGAAGATTCTATGGAAGCAGAGCAGATCAAAGCACTGTATGATATCTGCCATGCTTATGAGATCACAACAAAGGTACCGAATATGAAATTTATTCATGTGATCGCAGAGGATGGAACGATCACGCAGAAGGCGCCGTATACGGACAAAGGGGCAAGGGTATTTTTGTATGCAAAGACAGACCGGCTTGTATGGGAAAGTAAGGATGGAAGACATTATACAGATTCTATTCCATATGAAAGCAAGCGCCTGTTCTATGAGCTTCGTTACATGGATATCTGCAAGCGGTATATGAACAGTCTGAAGCAGAACCGTCAGGAGGAGAAGGTAGAAGAGCTTTCTCTTGAGACTGTGCGCAAGTATGGCATTGAAAATTACGGGGAAGAAGAGATCATGGGATTGTGCAGCCGTACGATCCGTGAAAACAATTATGAATGTGATGATTTCCTTACCTACGTGTGTTTTGAGATGTTTAAAAGAAAGCAGTTTGACAGAGTGATCCTGACGTATCTTGCGAATTACTACTGCGGAGCGACTACAGACATGAAACTGCTCTGGAGAGAAGCAAGAGAGTATGAGGTACACACTCAGAAGCTGGCGGAGAGGATCATCACACAGATGTTGTTCTCGGAAGAGTTGTTCGGAGAGGTTCCGATCTTTGAAGAATATTATGAAGAGGGAGCTTATTTCAGACTGCAGCAGGCATATCTGGCGTATATGTCCAGAGAATATGTAGTGGAAGAGCGCAGGATGAGCAGAAGTATTATTGATATCATCTGTAAGGAATATGAAAAGGGTGAAGAAACGATCGACATCTGCAAGATCGCCGTATTAAAATATTATTCCACCAGAGAATATACGACGACTGTGCGTAAGACTCTGAAAAAATTCTTACAGGAGCTGTGCGGCAAGCAGATTTATTTTCCGTTCTTTCTGGCATACGAAAAGGAATGGCTCATTGAGCTGCAGCTTTGGGATAAGACGCTGATTGAGTACAAAGGGCAGAAGGGAAGCCGTGTAATGCTCTACTATCAGCTTCAGAAAGAAAATTCAGAGGCGGTAGATTATGCTACAGAGGTGCTTACGCCGATGTATGAGAATCTCTATGTGAAGAAATTTGTGCTGTTCTCCAACGAGCGGTTGAAATATTATTTCAAGGAGACCATTGATGGCAACACTTACCGAAGTGATAAAGAGTGCTGCATGAAGGATGCTGTGTTTGGAGAATCCGGGCGATATGGACGACTGAATGATATTTTACTTTCAGAGGGCAGTGAAAAAGAAGAAAAGATGAAAGCATATGCACAGGAAGATGCAATCGCCGCGCATATGTTTGAACAGTATTAAGGAGGCTGACTCCTATGGGACAAGGCAATATTATAGGTTACGAGATCAATGAAAAGACCTGTCAGATCAGTTTTTATAATGAAGAAATGGCAGAGCCGGAGACGATGGAAGTAGATGCGGATAATTACCAGATCCCTCTGGTCATCGGAAAGCTGCGTGATACCTGGGCATACGGAAAAGAAGCAAAACGTCTGGCCAGCTTGAAAGAAGGATTCACCGTAAACCGGTTACTGGATAAAAGCCTGGCAGGGGAAAAAATTGAATTTGGAGAAGAATCCTATGAAGCAGTGTGGCTGCTTGCTAAATTTATCGAACTGTCGCTTCAGTCGTTTCCCAAGATCAACGGGATCGTGTTCAGCGTTCCGGAGCTGACGGAAGAGCTGGCGCAGATGCTGCGGGGAATCGCAGTACGGATGAATATTGATAAACGGCATATTTTCATTCAGGATTACAAAGAGAGTTTCTGCAATTATCTGTTTTATCAGCCAAAAGAACTCTGGCAGTATGAGGCGGCGTTGTTTTGCTGTGACAGAAATGAGATTAAAGCGTATATGCTCAGAAGGCTGAAGCCGGGGCTTGGAGGCGGAAAGACGATTTTTGTGACAGTGGACGAAGTGGCAAGTGCACATATAAAAGAACTGGCAGCCGTGTATCCGGTGCTCAATGCGGACAAGGCAAAAGATGCGGATATGAGATTCTGCCGGTTTATTGAAGGCGTGTTTGACAAGCGGATCGTATCTTCGGTCTTTCTGACCGGAGAGGGATTTGAGAATAACTGGTATCCGACTTCTCTGAGAGTCCTGTGCAATGGAAGAAGGGCGTTTATCGGAAACAATCTGTACAGCAAGGGTGCCTGTTATACCGCATACCGCAAGATGTTTATGCACATTGAGGATCCGGTTTATCTTTCCGAAGACAAGCTGACAGATCAGATCACTGTGAATATGCGGGTGAATGGACAGGAGATGTGGTATCCGATCGTATCCTGGGGATCGCACTGGTATGAATCCAACAATCAGTGGGAAGTGCTTTTAGAGGATACAGAAGATATCGAGCTTCATATTGAGTCTCTGGTACAGGGTACGTTAAAGACGGAGGTGATCCCGCTTGGAAGGCTTCCCAAGAGAGGCGAGTATTCCATGCGGCTTCAGATCGAGACGTTATTTTTAGATGAAAAAACATGTAAGATCACGGTGCGGGATGTAGGATTCGGAGAGTTTTTCCCGCCGACCGATTTTCAGGAAGAGAAGATTATACATTTAGGAGGAAATGATGGGAAGTTTAATTCTATGTCATGATCAGCATGCGGCCCATCCGTATGAAATTACGAGGATCCACTGTAAGATATTTACAATGGAAGAGCTGTGCTATTATCTCTGCAATAATCTCTACCTGATCGATTATACGATTATGAACGAGCAGCTGTGCGGATGGCTGGAAGAGGACATCGGGAAAAGGGAGCTTGCAGACCAGCTTCGGGATGTGATCCGGATGCGGGGAAGTGTGGAAAAATTTGTACTCACGATTTTGAAGAGTTCCGGAATCTACAAGGAAGCGGAGATGATCCGAATCCAGAATGTTCTGGAGCGGCTCAAAAACCAGAAGGACATTGAGCGGCAGAAATACAAAGGAGACAATCTTCTGGAAAGTGGAGAAGTGGAAGAAGCGATCCTTGTGTATCAGGCAATCTTAAATGAAGGGAGGATGAGAATACAGATCCCAAGTTTTATGGAAAGATCTATGCAAGTCTGGGGTCTGCCTATGGAAGAATGTTCCTCTATCAGCAGGCGGCACGGATGTATGACAGGGCGTATCAGATCTGCGAAGATCCAAAGTTGTTAAAGCCGTATTTGTATGCGTCTTATAAGTATATGTCGATGGAGGAATATCATATCCTTCTTACGAAAAATGACACCTATGCGGAGATCAATACAGAGCTGCGCAGCGAGATGAAAGAAATCCGGGAAGGAATCCAGATGGAGATGTCAGAGCAGCTGACAGACAAGTGGAAACAGCAGTACCGGAGGAGTCACATATAGAGTATTTAGTAAAAGTATCCAAATCAGAGTGATCAGATTTGGATATTTTTTTGAATTAATGTGATTGATTTCGATTGAAAATGATTATATTATAAGGATAAAGGAAACGAAAATGATTGAAAATGAAAGAAAGGATGAGGAAAATGCTGGCAGAAGAGCGGTTTCGCGAAATTCTTAAGATCGTAAACGAAAAAAAAACAGTGACTGTAACAGAGCTGACAGAACTTCTGGATACTTCAGAGTCTACGATCAGAAGAGACCTGACACAGCTTCATAAAAGAGGAGCCTTGTTGAAAGTCCACGGGGGAGCAACTGTACTGAATGGGGCATATACGACAAAGGATGCAAAGGTTTCAGAAAGAGAGGGGCTGTATGTAGAGGAAAAACGCAGCATTGCAAAGCTGGCAGCGGCTCTGATCGGTCAGGAGGATTTTGTTTATATCGATGCAGGAACGAGCACAGCGTCATTGGCAGAGGCGATTTCAGAGAGGGAGGCCGTGTATGTGACGAATGGAATTCTGCATGCAAAGTGTCTGGCAGAAAAAGGCTGCCGGGTGTTTTTGCCGGGAGGCGAAGCTGAAAGAGGATACACAGGCTTTAGTCGGAGGAGCTGCGGTAGAGTGGCTGAATAAGTATAACTTTACAAAAGGCTTCTTTGGCACGAATGGAATTCATCTGGAGAAAGGGTATACGACACCGGATATCAGCGAAGCACTGGTAAAAGAAGCTGCAATGAAGAGATGCAGAGAGGCATATGTTCTGGCAGATTCGAGCAAATTCGGTCATGTATCATCCGTCACATTTGCGAGGTTTGAAGATGCACAGATCATTACGGATCATATCAGTGATCCGGTATTTCAAACATGCAGTAATATAGAGGAGGCAGAATCATGATTTATACAGTGACATTCAATCCATCATTAGACTATGTAGTACAGGCAGAACAGCTGGTGCCGGGAGAAATCAACCGGACAACAAGTGAAGCAGTTTATCCGGGAGGAAAAGGAGTCAATGTTTCTGTGATCCTTTCCAATCTGGGTCTGGAGAGTACAGCATTTGGATTTACTGCGGGATTCACAGGAAAAGCATTGCAGGAGATGCTCCTGGAGTTTGGCGCAAAGACAGATTTTATACCGCTTGCAGACGGGCAGACAAGGATCAATGTCAAGATCAACGCAGGACAGGAGACAGAGATCAACGGACAAGGACCAAAGATTACAGAAACAGCGATCCAGGAGTTGTTTGAGAAGCTGAAATCCTTGAAGGCAGGAGATGTACTGGTTCTGGCGGGAAGTATTCCGTCGACTCTGCCGGAGAATATTTATGAATGGATTCTGATGTGTTTGAAAGATAAGGATGTCAAAGTTGTGGTAGATGCTACAAAAGATCTGCTGTTGAATGTATTGAAATATCATCCGTTTTTGATCAAGCCGAACAATCATGAACTTGGAGAAATGTTCCAGACGACGCTTACTACAGAAGAAGAGATCATCGCTCATGCGAAAAAGCTGCAGGAAAGAGGTGCAAGAAATGTACTGGTTTCTATGGCAAAAGACGGAGCGATCCTTGTGACAGAAGACGGTGAGATATACAAAAAGCAGCCGCACAATGGCACGGTTGTAAATTCTGTCGGTGCCGGAGATTCTATGGTGGCAGGATTTCTGGCGGGATATCTCAATACTGGCTCTTATGAGCGTGCACTGGAGCTTGGAACTGCAGCGGGAAGTGCGACGGCATTTCAGTCCTGGCTGGCATCCAGGGAGGATATTGTAAAACTGCTGGACAGACCGTACAGCGAATATCAGATTTGAAAGGGAAAAGGTATGAAAATCACGGATCTTTTGAAGAGAGAAAGTGTGGAGCTTTCCAGAACACCCGAAAGTAAGGGACAGGCCATTGATCAGATGGTAGAACTGATGGCAAAAGGAGGAAATATCAACGATCTACAGCGTTATAAAGAAGGTGTGTTAAAGAGAGAAGAGGAAGGAACGACAGGGATCGGAGAGGGAATTGCCATTCCTCATGCAAAGACAGATGCCGTCAGTGCACCGGGTCTTGCTACGATGCTGGTTCCTCAGGGTGTGGATTATGATGCACTGGACGGACAGCCGGTACATATGATTTTTTTTGATCGCAGCACCGAATACAGAAGATAATGTGCATCTGGAAGTACTCAGCCGTCTTTCCATGCTTTTAATGGATGACGAATTTCGGACAAATCTGCTGGATGCAGCGGATGTAACAGAATTTCTGGCACACATTGATGAGGCGGAGAGAAAGAAATTTCCTGAAGAGTACGGAGAAGAAAAACAGACGCAGGATCAGCCGGAAGAGGGATACCGGGTACTGGCAGTTACTGCATGTCCCACAGGGATTGCCCACACATATATGGCGGCGGAAAGCCTGGAAAACAAGGCGAATGATGTTCCCGATTCTGGCAGGATATATCGCCATGGCGCTTGCGGACAGACCGGCATTGATGCCCGGAATCGTAGGAGGTCTTCTGGCAAAAAGCGGTATGACAATGGCTGCAGAGGAGGCCGGCTGGGTGTCTTCTGGTTTCTTTGGCGCACTGATCGCAGGTTTTGCGGCAGGACTGATCATGCTCGGTTTAAAGAAAATTCTGGAAAAGCTTCCAAAAGCGCTGGAGGGAACAAAGCCGATGCTTTTGTATCCGTTTTTGGGAATCGCGGCAATGGGAGCCTTATGGTATTTGTGGTCAATCCGCCGGTCGGAGCGTTCAATGAGTGGCTGAATCAGGTGCTGGCAAGTATGGGAGAATCCAGCAGAGTCCTGCTCGGAGCAGTGCTTGGAGGTATGGTTCCGCCGATCGGAATTGCTCTGGCGACACTGTTTTTTAAAAAACGGTTTACAAAGAGTGAACAGCAGACAGTGGCAACGAATTTCATTATGGGACTTTCCTTTATCACAGAGGGGGCAATCCCGTTTGCAGCTTCCGATCCGCTGCTGTTTCTGGCTGCCGTTGCGGCAGGTTCTGTCGTGGCAATGCTTGGAATCGTTCTGCTGAAAAAACCGCTTGCAGCAAAGTGAGAAAATGTGCAAAAAAATCAGAACAAAAATTGCGAAAAGTGATAAATAAAGCACAATATATAAGAACATCTTATTTATCTGTTGAGAAATAAATAATAAGCCACAGGAAATACAAGGCAGAGGGAATATTGATTTTCCCTCTGCCTTGTATTATAATCTATCTGCGGGATGTGCCGATAATCCCAGATCGAGTGAATGAAATTTAAGAAAAAGGACAGGTGTGAACGTATGAAAAAATTAGAACAGCTTTACGAAGGAAAAGCAAAGAAAGTATTTGCGACAGAAGATCCGGACGTTGTGATCGTAGACTATAAAGATGATGCGACAGCATTCAATGGAGAGAAGAAAGGAACAATCGTAGGAAAAGGTGTGATCAACAACCGTATGACAAACTACATTTTCCAGGTTCTGGAAAAAGAAGGTGTTCCGACTCACTATGTAGAAGAACTCAGCGACCGTGAGACAGCTGTAAAAAAAGTGGAGATCGTACCACTTGAAGTGATCGTCCGCAATGTGGCAGCGGGAAGCTTTTCTAAAAAACTCGGTATCGAGGAAGGAACAAAATTGTTAGCACCTACTTTAGAGTTTAGCTATAAAAATGACGATCTTGGAGATCCGATGATCAATGATTATTTTGCAATTGCAATCGGAGCTGCAACAAGAGAAGAGATCGACAAGATCACAGAGTACACATTCAAAGTGAATGAAGTCTTAAGAAAATTCTTTGATGAGGCAGGAATTGAACTGATCGACTTTAAAATCGAATTCGGACGTTTCCATGGAGAGATCATCCTTGCAGATGAGATTTCACCGGATACATGTCGTCTGTGGGATAAAGAGACCCATGAAAAACTGGACAAAGACCGTTTCCGCAGAGATATGGGAAATGTAGAAGACGCATATCAGGAAGTCTTCAGACGTATTGGAATTAAATAGAAGGAGTTCATCCATGAGTGATTTTGAAAAAGTGGTAACAGGCTGGGAGAAGAATGCGGAGTATTTGGCGCATATGATATGGACGGACAGGATGTTGCGTCTTCCATTTATTACGGACTCTTTGCACTCCAGCACAGAGGTCAGGAAAGCTGCGGCATCGCAGTAACTGACACATACGGACAGCGCAAGGTGCTGTCACGTAAAGGGTTGGGGCATGTAGATGATGTGTTCAACGAAGAGACATTACGTGAATTGAAAGGCAATCTGGGAGTAGGACATGTACGGTATTCTACAGCGGGAGGTACCCGTGTGGAGAATGCACAGCCTCTGGTAATCAATTATGTAAAAGGAACTCTGGCTATCGCACACAATGGAAATCTGGTCAATGCAGTGGAGCTTCGGGAGGAATTGTCAAAGACAGGTGCAATTTTCCAGACGACTATTGATTCAGAGGTTATTGCTTATCATGTGGCAAGAGAGCGTCTGAATGTTTCTAAGGCAGAAGATGCAGTAAAAAATGCTATGAAGAAGATCAAAGGAGCCTATGCGCTGGTGATCAGCAGTCCGAGAAAGATGATCGGGGCAAGGGATCCGTTTGGATTGAAACCACTCTGTATCGGAAAACGGGACAATACGTATTTTCTGGCATCTGAAAGCTGTGCGATCGCAGCAGTCGGGGCAGAGTTTGTAAGAGATGTCCTTCCGGGTGAGATCGTAAGTATTACAAAGCATGGCATGTCTTCGGACATGAGTATGGCGCTGCCGGAAGAAAAACGTGCGAGATGTATTTTTGAATATATTTACTTTGCAAGAACAGACAGTACGATCGATGGAGTCGGAGTCTATCATTCCAGAATTGTTGCTGGAAAAGCACTGGCACAGTCTTATCCGGTAGAGGCAGATCTGGTGGTTGGTGTTCCAGATTCCGGCCTTGTGGCTGCCATGGGATATTCACAGCAGTCCGGGATTCCTTATGGAACCGCGTTTCATAAAAACAGTTATGTAGGACGTACATTCATTAAGCCGAAACAGAGTGAGCGTGTGTCCAGTGTGAAGATCAAGCTGAACGTGATTCCGGAAGTGGTAAAAGGGAAGCGGATCGTTATGGTGGATGATTCCATTGTTCGAGGAACGACCTGTGCAAATATCATCAAGATGTTAAAGAAAGCAGGAGCGACAGAAGTACATGTGAGAATCAGTTCTCCGCCGTTTTTACATCCGTGCTATTTCGGAACAGACGTGCCGTCTAATGAGCAGCTGATCGCGCACTCTCATACAACAGAGGAGATCTGTGAGATGATCGGAGCAGACTCTCTGGGCTATATGGAAGTAGAAAAATTAAAAGATATGGTAGGCGATCTGAAGTTTTGTGATGCCTGCTTTACAGGAAATTATCCGATGGAGGTGCCGGGAGAAGATATCAGTCTGGCATTTGAATAGGAAAAAAGGAGAATACGATTATGAGCAATGACCGTTATGTAAGTCCGTTGTCCGAGCGCTATGCAAGCCGTGAGATGCAGTACATCTTTTCACCGGACAAAAAGTTCAGAACCTGGAGAAAACTCTGGATCGCACTGGCAGAGACAGAAAAAGAACTGGGACTGAATATTACAGACGAGCAGATAGAAGAATTGAAAGCGCATGCGGAGGACATCAATTACGATGTTGCAAAAGAGCGTGAGAAAGTAGTAAGACATGATGTTATGTCACATGTGTATGCATATGGTGTGCAGTGTCCGAAAGCGAAAGGAATCATCCATCTGGGAGCAACCTCCTGCTATGTAGGGGACAATACAGATATGATCGTAATGTCAGAGGCTTTAAAGCTGGTGAGAACAAAACTGGTCAATGTGATCGCAGAACTGGCAAAATTTGCAGATGCACAGAAATGTCAGCCGACACTTGCATTCACACATTTCCAGCCGGCTCAGCCAACTACGGTAGGAAAGAGAGCGACTCTCTGGCTGCAGGAATTTGAGATGGATCTGGAAGATCTGGATTATGTTCTGGGAAGTTTAAAACTTCTTGGATCCAAAGGAACGACAGGAACCCAGGCAAGCTTTCTGGAGCTGTTTGACGGAGATCAGGAGACGATTGATAAGATCGATCCAATGATCGCAGAAAAGATGGGATTTAAGGCATGTTATCCGGTATCCGGACAGACTTATTCCAGAAAAGTGGATACAAGAGTATTGAATGTACTGGCCGGAATTGCGGCAAGTGCGCACAAATTCTCTAATGACATCCGACTTCTTCAGCATTTGAAAGAAGTGGAAGAGCCGTTTGAGAAGACACAGATCGGTTCTTCTGCCATGGCATATAAGAGAAACCCGATGAGAAGTGAAAGAATCGCGTCTCTTTCCAGATATGTGATGATCGATGCATTGAATCCGGCAATCACCTCTGCGACGCAGTGGTTTGAGAGAACACTGGACGATTCTGCAAACAAGAGACTGAGTGTGCCGGAAGGATTTCTTGCAATCGACGGAATCCTGGATCTGTGCCTGAATGTTGTGGACGGGCTTGTAGTATATCCGAAAGTCATCGAGAAACGTCTGATGTCAGAACTTCCGTTTATGGCGACAGAGAATATCATGATGGATGCGGTAAAAGCCGGAGGAGACAGACAGGAGCTGCATGAGAGAATTCGTGAGCTTTCCATGGAAGCCGGACGCAATGTCAAAGAAAAAGGTCTGGACAACAATCTTCTGGAGTTGATCGCAGCGGATCCTGCGTTCAACATGAGTCTGGAAGAGCTGAAAGAGACGATGGAACCGCAGAAATATGTAGGTCGTGCGAAAGAGCAGGTAGAGTCGTACTTAAATAATGTGATTTATCCGCTTCTGGAGGAAAATAAAGAAATTCTCGGAGTAAAAGCTGAGATCAATGTTTAGTTTTGCCATAACAGGCAAAGGAGAAGGAGTGTTGCAAAAGAGCAGCATTCCTTTTTCGCATACCAAAGAAAAAGCAGGGAGAATGGAAAAAGAATGAGAACAAGTGGCGATTGCGTTTGGGAGAAACAGCATATCTGGAACATACCGGATGGATTAAAGAAAGTGATTGCAGGAGTTGTGACGGTCAGCCTTTTGGTTGGAATCGGTGATGCCGTCAGTATGGTACCGTTACAGGAAGATATGAGGTCATATGCTGCGACTGCGGGTGAAACGATACGATGGAGTGTTCCGATCCGGTTGGGACAGATGGTAAAACAGGAGAGTATCCGGACCTATACACTGGCAGAAATGGAGAAACATGTGCAGATAGAAACGGAGAAAGTAGCTGAAGCTTCGTCAGCCATGCCACAAGAAGAAGCGGTAGAACCGGTGGAGACAGTGCAGAGTCAGACCATACAGCCAGTGATTCCTGAGACGATGCCGGAAGAAATTGTGAATACCTTACCAGGGGAAGATATGACACAGGAAGAGTCTCCGGCAGAGGCGTATATATATTATCAGGGGTTCAAAATTGATCAGGAGGGAATGATCTGTGGATTTGACCCTGCAAAAAGCGAGATGATGGATGGATATCTGGAACTGCCGTCAGAAAATTGTATTGGAATTCGAAGAGGAACGTTTTCGGGAGTTGGAACCGGCATTTTTGAAATTTATATTCCGGAGAATATTCAGAATATAGAAAACGGTGCGTTTTCTGAACTGGGAGAACTGACATGGATCGAAGCAGGAGGCACAGGTGAATATACGGCAAGAGATGGGATTTTATTTTCCGGAACAGAGCTGGCAGCGTTTCCTGCCGGAAGAACTGGAATTTTTGAGATGCCCAAGGATGTGACTTCGATCCGTGCATCTGCATTTGCCAATACAAACCTGGATAAAATAGATATGAGAAACTGTATTTCGATTTTGTGTGATGAAGGAATATTCGGAGACGGGGCAGGCTGCGAGATCATGGAGGGGAAGAATGGAATATAAACAGATATTGAATATTGCGGTTCTTGCAGGAGAAATCATGCTCAGAAGTGGAGCGGAGACCTATCGTGTGGAGGATACCATGAAGCATATTCTCAACACCGCGAGAACAGAAGTGGCAGAGGCATTTGTTATGATGACAGGGATTGTTGCTACTTTGGATAATCCGGACATGGAAATGCTCACCGCTATGCGCAGAGTTCATGACCGCGGGACGAATATGCATCGTATTGTGCAGGTAAATGAAATATCCAGAAGATACTGCAGGGGAGAGATGACAGTTGAGGAAACATATAAAGAGTTGAAACAGATCAAGGGAAAACAGTATTCAGTGGCGGTATATATCTGGCGACGATTCTGGTTCCGGTCGGGTTTGCTCCTCTTTTTGGAGGGGGAGTGAAAGAGACTCTGGTCTCTGCGGCAGTAGGATGTATCCTGGCATTTTTGATTACACTGGCAAAAAAATCCAGATGAGCAGCTTTATTTTGAATGCAATCTGTGCATTCGGGGTAGCAGTGACAGCTGCCTGTGTGAATAGGGTTACATCCGGCTGGAATCTGGATATCGTGATCATCAGTTCTCTGATGCCCCTGGTGCCAGGTGTAGCGATCACCAATGCGATCCGGGATACGCTGCGGGGGGATTATATTTCCGGAGGTGCCAGGATACTGGAGGCATTTTTGACAGCAGCTGCAATCGGGCTTGGAGCAGGTACCGGGATGATTTTTGTAGGAGGTATCGTATGAGTGTGTTGATGGGAGTGGTGGGAAGTTTTGTTGCGATCATTGCGTTTTCTGTACTTTTGGAGACACCCGGAAAATATCTGTGGCAGACGGGTGTGGTCGGAGCAATAGGAGGCGGTGTTTATCTGCTTTGTACACACCGTGGAGTGGATGTGGTGCCGGCTTCTTTCTTTTCTGCGCTGGCAATTGCGTTTATGGCACATCTTTTTGCAAGGATTTTCAAAGCGCCGGTGACGGTGTTTCTGATTGCAGGAATCCTGCCGACCGTGCCGGGGGCCGGAATGTACAGAATTGCCTATTCTATCGTTGCCAATGACAGGGCAGGATGTGCCTATTATCTGCTGCAGACACTGGAGATTGCGGGGATGATTGCACTGGCAATTTTTATTGTGGATGCCATTTTCCGGGTTCACATCCCCTTGTCAAGGCGGAATAGTTAAGATATAATAGAAAAGATGACGTAAATAGAAAATGGAGAAGATAAAGATGAGTAAAGTAAGAACAAGATTTGCACCAAGTCCGACAGGACGGATGCATGTAGGAAATCTGCGTACAGCATTATATGCATATTTGATCGCAAAACACGAGGGTGGAGACTTTATCCTCAGAATTGAAGATACAGACCAGGAGAGATTCATGGAAGGAGCACTGGACATCATTTACCGTACTCTGGAAAAGACAGGTCTCATTCACGATGAAGGACCGGACAAGGATGGTGGATATGGTCCGTATGTGCAGAGCGAGAGAAATGCTTCCGGAGTGTATTTGAAGTATGCAAAGCAGCTGGTAGAGCAGGGCGACGCGTATTACTGCTTCTGTGATAAAGCACGCCTGGATTCCCTGAAGACTTCTGTTTCTGAAGACGGAACAGATATCGTTGTGTATGACAAGCACTGTCTGGGGCTGAGCAAAGAAGAGGTAGAGGCCAATCTGGCAGCAGGAAAACCTTGGGTGATCCGTCTGAACGTACCGAATGAGGGAACAACCACATTCCACGATGAGATTTACGGAGATATCACGGTTCCGAATGCAGAACTGGATGATATGATCCTGATCAAATCCGATGGATTCCCGACTTACAATTTTGCGAACGTGATCGATGACCATCTGATGGGAATCACACACGTTGTCCGCGGAAATGAATATCTTTCCTCTGCACCGAAATACAACCGTCTGTATGAGCATTTGGATGGGAGATTCCGGTTTATGTACACTGTCCGTTGATCACGGATGAGAACCATAAAAAACTAAGTAAACGCTGCGGACATTCTTCCTATGAAGATCTGATCGAGCAGGGATTCCTTTCAGAAGCAGTGGTCAACTATGTGGCACTTCTTGGATGGAGCCCGTCGGACAACCGCGAGATCTTTTCGCTGGAGGATCTGGTAGAGGCATTTGATTACCGCCATATGAGCAAGTCACCGGCTGTATTCGATCCGGTAAAACTCAAATGGATGAACGGGGAATACATGAAAGCCATGGAGGAAGACAAGTTCTATGAGATGGCAGAGCCGTATCTGAAAGAAGTCATCACAAAAGACTATGATCTGAAAAAGATTGCGAAGATGGTGAAGACCAGAATTGAAATCTTCCCGGATATTAAAGATCAGATCGATTTCTTTGAAGAGCTGCCTGAGTATGACACTGCTATGTATACACACAAGAAGATGAAGACAAATGCAGAGAATTCTCTGGAAGTTTTAAACGATGTCCTTCCGATCCTGGAAGCACAGGAAGATTACAGCAATGACGCGTTGTTTGAAACATTAAAAGGATATGTAACAGAAAAAGGAGTGAAGATCGGATTTGTAATGTGGCCGATCCGAACAGCGGTATCCGGAAAACAGAACACACCGGGCGGTGCGACAGAACTGATGGAAGTTCTCGGAAAGGAAGAATCCTTAAAGAGAATCCGTGCCGGTATCGCATTACTCCAGGCAAATTAGAAAGAGGTATTTATGAGTTTTAATCAGGCTCAGCAGGAGGCGGTCTCTCACAATGAGGGACCGTGTCTTGTTCTTGCGGGACCGGGTTCCGGAAAGACGCTCACGATCGTGGGCAGGATCCAGAAGCTGATCCAGACGTATCATGTAAGTCCGGAAGAGATTCTGGTCATCACATTTACCAAATATGCAGCAGTGGAGATGAAGAACCGCTTTTTTTCAGCGATGAAGGGGACTCGCCCTGCTGTCACCTTCGGAACATTTCATGGAATTTATTATGGGATTTTAAAGTGGGCATATCGGTTCGGACCGGAGAATATTCTGTCAGAGGAAGAAAAACGGCAGATGCTGCTTCAGATCGTCAACAGAAAAGAGATTGATGAATTTGAAGAGGAAGATTTCCTGAAAGAAATTATTTCTGAGATCGGGATCGTGAAAAACAACGGGCTGAAGATTGAAGAATATGAGACGACGATCTGCGGGAAGGAAACTTTCCGGGAGATATACAGAGAATACGAAAGAAAACGGAACGAAGAGCGGAAAATTGATTTTGATGATATGCTGCTGCTGTGCAGAGACCTGTTCATAAAACGGCCGGATATTCTGAAAAAATGGCAGGAGAAGTTTCGCTATATTCTGATCGATGAATTTCAGGATATCAATCAGGTGCAGTATGATGTCATCCGGATGCTTGCGGCGCCTGAAAACAATCTGTTTGTGGTAGGAGATGATGACCAGTCGATCTATGGATTTCGCGGAGCGGATTCCAGACTGATGTTTCAGTTTCAGAAGGACTTTCCAGATGCAAAACAGCTTCTCCTGGATGTAAACTACCGGTCTTCGAAAAATATTGTCAAAAATTCTCTGAAAGTGATCGCAAACAACGAGGTACGGTTTGACAAAAAAATCCGGGCATGGAAAGAAAGTGGGGAGACACTGCATGTACAGGAAGTGAAAGATCCGGTGGAGGAAGCTTCTTATGTGGTGGAACAGATCAAAAAGCAGATGGAAACAGGAATTTTGGCAGAGGAAATCGCAGTACTCTTTCGTGTTCACACAGATGCGAGGGCGGTTGTGGAAGCTCTGATCGATGAAAAGATTCCATTCCAGATGCGGGAACATCTGCCGAATCTGTACAATCATTTTATTGCAAAAGATATTATGGCATATTTCAGGCTGGCAATGGGGCAGCGTGAGCGCAAAGATTTCCTGCAGGTCATGAATCGTCCGAAACGGTATCTGGGAAGAGACTGCTCCCGGAAGAGTGGTTTCTTTTGAGGAGATGCGGAAATTCTATTGTGATAAAGAGTGGATGCAGGACCGGATCGACCAGTTTGAATGGGATTTGAAAATGCTTGCGAAAATGGCTCCATATGCGGCAATCCAGTATTTGAAGAAAAAAATCGGATATGACGAATTTCTGCGGGAATATGCGACTACGAAAAACATGAAAGCTGCGGATTTAAGAGAAGTACTCTCTGAGATTGAAGAGGCGGCAAAGCCGTTTCAGACGATGGAAGAGTGGTTTGTCCATGTGGAAGAATATACGGAAGCACTGAAAAAGAAAGAACAGCAAAAAGAACAGAACCAGGAGGGTGTCCGTCTGATGACATTGCATGCGTCCAAAGGGCTGGAGTTTCATACGGTGTTTTTGATCGAGGCAAACGAGGGACGAATTCCTTATCAGAAAGCAGAGAAAGAGCAGAATGTAGAAGAAGAGCGCAGGCTGTTCTATGTGGGAATGACCCGGGCAAAAGATGTGCTGAAAATCACATATGTGAAAATAAAAAACGGAAAGGAGATCTCTCCTTCCCGCTTTGTAGAGGAACTGTTCGAGGGCGTCTGACTTACTCAGCGTCAAGATCGATCTCGTCAAATTCCAGGGAATCCATCCACTCATCGAATTTGTCGGCAGCAGCATCGTACTCGTCGTCATCTTCGATGTTTTCCAGGTTCGGCTCACCGTCTTCTGTCTCAGAGAAACGGTAGATGTACACATCGCTTTCTTCGGACTCTTCTCCGTTCTCATCGAGCGGAAGGAGTGCGATGTACTGTCTGCCGGCTGCTTCGTAGATCGTCAGGACGGCACACTCCAGTGTCTCGTCATTGTCCAGTGTCAGAGTAACTGTTACACCTTCGTTTTCATTCATTGTTTCATTCATGTTTTCGCTCATAGCACGTTCTCCTTTTTTCTTGATATGCCTACTCTAACAAAAACCAGAGGAAAAAGCAAGAAAAAACATCAGGTTCTTTCTATTGACAATGCTGAAAAACAGGGTAGAATAAAATAGATTATGCATATATGTTGGAAAAACAGAGTCTTAGCAATCAGGAGGACAATAGATGAAGAGAAAAATTTTGGGAGTCTTTGTGACAGTTATGTTCGGTTGTATGGTACTTTCCGGATGCAAAAAGAATGTGGGTACACCGGAAGATAACGCTGTAGTAGAAAATGAGGACGAGCAGGCACAGGATACAGAAACATCAGAAGGGCACACATTTGGCTACAGCTGCATTGATATTTATAATCCATATTATGATGTTGTAAAAGAATCGATCCGAGGGGAACTGGAAGCAAAGGGAGATACCCTGGTGGTAAAAAATCCGGACGGAGATGTGAATAAGCAGATCCAGCAGATTCAGGAGATGATCGATGAAGGAGTGGATGCAGTCTTTCTCGCACCGGTAGACTGGGAAGCGATCAAGCCTGCGCTGGAAGCCCTGGATGAGGCAGATATTCCGGTCATCAATGTGGATACGCAGGTGAAGGACACAGATCTGACAGCTGCGTATATCGGCTCTGACAATAAAAATGCAGGTGCAGTCTGCGGTGAGAATTTGAAGACACAGTGCCCGGACGGCGGAAAAGTAGTGCTTTTGGAATGCCCGTCCCAGAACTCAGTGAATGAGCGTATCACAGGATTTGAAGAAGCGATCAAAAATGCAGGATTTGAAGTAGTGGCGCGTGCAGATGCCGGCGGCACCAAGGAGAGTGCAAAGGAGAAAATGGCACAGATTTTGGCAGAAAATCCACAGGTAGATGCTGTGATGTGCGGAAATGATCAGATGGCACTCGGTGCACTTCAGGCAGCAAAAGAGGCAGGAAAAAGCAGTCTGAAGATTTATGGAGTGGACGGCTCACCGGAGATGAAAAGTGAACTTACAGATGAAAAGTCAATGATCGCCGGGACCGGAGCGCAGTCTCCGATCAATGTTGGAAAGCAGGCGGCAAAGATTGGCGAGGCTATTTTGAATGATGAGGATTATGAGAAAACAACGTATAATCGATACATTTTTTATCGGGAAAGATAATGTTGAGATGTATGGAACAAATGGCTGGCAGTGAGGAATAAATATATGAAAAAAACAGAAGGATATCCACAGCCTTTTGGAGCTTCCAGAAGAGGCAGAAGTGTGAATCTTGCAGTATGTGTTCCAAAAGACGTATCTTGCGAACTGCTCTTGTATAAAAAGGGCGAAAGCGAACCAGATCAGGTAATCGAAATGCCGGCAGAAGAAGGAATCGGAGAAGTCCGCTTCCTGGCGCTGGAAGATCTGGAGGAAACCCAGTATGAGTATAATTACAGAATTGACGGAACGGTCTGTCTGGATCCTTACGTGAGAGAGATCGCGGGACATAAAATGTTCGGTACCGGCTGGGAATTCAACCGGCATCAGATAAGAGGAAGATTTCTGCAGAGAGGATATGACTGGGAAGGGGATAAAAGACCACAGATTCCTGTGCAGGATGTGATCGCGTATAGTCTGCATGTAAGAGGCTTTACGATGCACTCTTCCTCCAGAGTAAAGCATAAAGGGACATTTCTGGGTGTCCGGGAAAAATTACCATATTTGAAAGAGCTTGGCATCAATCAGATTCAGTGTATGCCGGTGTATGAGTTTCAGGAAGATATGGGAAGCTACCGGAATTACTGGGGCTATGGCACAGGATATTATTTTGCACCGAAAGCCGCATATGCAGCTTTTGATGATGCACAGACAGAATTAAAAGATCTGGTAAAAGCGTGCCACAAAGCAGGAATCGAAGTTGTTCTGGAAATGCCGTTTACAGAAAAGATTCTTCCCCAGACTGCGTTGGAATGTCTTCGTTTTTATCTTCTGGAGTATCATGTGGATGGGTTTGTGGTGAATCCTTACAATGTGCCATGGGACAGTCTGAATGCGGATCCGATCTTAAAGGGAGCAAAGATCTTCAAAAAAGAAGAGGCTTCCAGAACAGTATGCGCAGGTTTTTAAAGGGAGATGAAGGCATGGTCAGAGAAGTGATACGACAGCTCTGCCGCCGGACCCCAGAAGACGGCTGCTGTAATTACATTACTTCACATACAGGGTTTACACTCTGTGACCTGGTCTCTTATGACGGGAAGCATAATGAGGCAAACGGAGAGCGCAATCAGGACGGTCCGGATTATAATTACAGTTGGAACTGCGGTACGGAAGGACCAAGCAGAAAAAGAAGTGTGATGACACTTCGCAAAAATCAGATGAAGAATGCTTTTCTTCTGCTTCTGCTTTCGCAGGGAACACCATGCATTCTGGCGGGAGATGAGTTTGGAAACACACAGGATGGGAATAACAATGTGTATTGTCAGGACAATGAGACCGCATGGCTGAACTGGGGAAGACAGAAAAGTTATGAAGATCTGTTTCGATTTGTGAAACGATTGATCGCCCTTAGAAAATCCAATCCTGTCTTTCATCAAAGACAGGCACTGCTTGGCCTGGATCGGACAGCGTGCGGGATTCCGGATGTCTCTTATCACGGAGAAAGTGCATGGCAGGTACAGGATGCAGTAGTCAGCAGACAGCTTGGAGTTCTCTACAGCTGGGAAGATACATTTTGGTTTGTCGCATATAATATGCACTGGGAAGCACACGAATTTGCTCTTCCGGCTCTGAAAAAGGAAATGAAATGGTATCAGGTTGCAGGAACAGAAGAGGTGCCAGATGAGGCAGAGTGTCTGAAAGAGCAGAAGATGATAGAGGTAAAGGCAAGGACAATAATTCTGCTGCAAGGCAGATAGAAAGGAAATTCAGAGATGAACGCACTCCGACATTTTGGTACGATCACAAAACATAAGCTCCTTGTGATGAAGGCATGCTTTCAGGTAGGTTTGTACAGACAGGGGCTGCTCCATGATCTGTCAAAATACGGATGGACAGAGTTTCGTGTGGGGTGTCGATATTACCAGGGAACCAGAAGTCCGAATAATGCAGAGCGGGAGGAAAAGGGGTATTCTTCTGCCTGGCTGCATCATAAAGGGCGCAATAAGCATCATTATGAATACTGGATTGATTACGGAACGCATGGTGCCGTGCTCGAAGGAATGAAAATGCCGGTCAATTATGTGGTGGAGATGTTTCTGGACCGAATTGCTGCAAGCAAGGTATATCGCGGAACTGCCTATACAGACCGGGATCCTCTGGATTATTTCCTGGGAGGGAAAGGGCAGTATCTGATGCATGAGGAAACAGAAGCGCTGCTTGAAAAACTGTTGATCATGTTGGCAAAACAGGGTGAGGAGAAAACTTTTTTGTATATCCGGCAGGAAGTTTTAAAAAAAGGTGATAAAAAATCAGGGTGTAAAGCATGATGCTTTACACTCTGATTTTTTGCAGTAAAACTTTTGTTTTTGGAAGCCAAAACTGAACCATAGGTCCTGTCAGAAAAATGGCGATAATTGTTCCGACACCAACTGTACCGCCAAGGATAAATCCGAGGCTTACAAAGAAAGCATCACATCCCATTCGTATCCAGCGAAATTCAATCCGTTCGAGTTTGTCGGAGAGGATGATGGCAACCAGGTCATTCGGTCCGGTGCCGGCATTGCTGTTGATTACAACAGACATTCCCAAAGAGAGAATCGCACATCCGACCAGAACGCTGATGATACGAACCGGCATTCCTGAAGAAGCATTGATGTATTCTTTGAAACACCAGGTGAAAAAGTCAATGATAGGGCCTCCGCAAAATGCACAGACAATGGTTCCGGGTTTGACATATCCTTTGGTTGTTAACAACATCAGAACCATCAAAATACACAGAACAATGACGTGCACAGTTCCGACAGACAATCCTGCAACCCGGGATAACCCCTGAATAAATACTGTGAAAGTATCGGTGCCAAGTGCCGAGAGCAAAAAGAGCGTAACACCAAGATGCGCAATGATCAGCCCCAAAAGAAGAACCAGGAGTGCACGAATCCAGTCGGTGATACTTCGCTGGGAAGTATCAGATGCAAATGTTTGTTTTTTTCCCATGATATGCTCCTGTTCTATTGTGGATAAACGAGTTGCTCTTCGGTGATTTTATTCAAAACCTGAGTCAGGTATTTTCGTGCAACAAATCTGGCCATCGGCAGATTCATATCCAGAAAGTTTCCGCAGTCTTTTGCACAGGCTCCGGGAACTTCCTGATCGTAAGATGCGATAAAAGCAAACATCTCTTTCATCAAAGGAAGAATATCGCAGGATTCATAATCACCGATAAGAAGCAGATAGAATCCGGTGCGGCATCCCATTGGTCCGAAATAGAGTGTTTTTGGGCCATATTCTGCATGGTTGCGAAGAAAGGTAGCGGCAAGATGCTCGATGGTATGTACTTCTGCAGTATTTAGAACAGGTTCTTCATTGGGATTTGTGATACGGATATCAAACGTGGTAACCGGGGTATCTCCTGCAAGATCTTTTCTGGAAACGTAAAGTCCCGGAGTCAGTTTGATGTGATCGATCGTAAAGCTTGTAATTTTTTCCATGGTAATCTCCTTGTTTTTTTATGTGTCATTATTATAGACAAAATCAGGCGAATTTGCAAGCGGAAAGGAACAAAGAACGGTTGACGGGAGACAGGAAATATGCGTATACTAAGGGACAGAGTGATCGGATAAAAGAACATATCTTAGGAGGAAAACAACGGTGAGATTATATATGGTACGACATGGCGAAACGGATTGGAATAAAGCGAAGAAAGTGCAGGGGAGAGCAGATATTCCTCTCAATGCATATGGAAGAGAACTGGCAGAAAAGACAGCAGAAGGACTGCGGGGGATTTCTTTTGATCTGGCGTATACGTCCCCTTTATCCAGAGCAAAAGAAACAGCACAGATTGTTTTGCAGGGGAGAAAGATCCCCTTGATCGAGGAACCTCAGATACAGGAGATCTGCTTTGGTGATTATGAAGGCATTGTGTACCGAGGAGAAGGTCTGGATCCGCAGAGTGCGGAGTTTGTGAAGTTCTTTGATGATACTGCAAATTACATCCCAAAGGGAGAGGGTGAGTCCGTTGGACAGTTGATGGAGAGAGTGGACGGCTTTCTGAAAGCGTTATATCAAAATCCAGAATTGCAGGATAAGATGATTTTGCTTTCTACGCATGGTGCTGCAGTCACGGCAATGAAAAACTGTATCAAAAATGAATGGAGTCCGGCAAAATTCTGGCAGATGGGAGTGCCAAAGAACTGTGCGGTGACGATCGTGGAAGTAGAGGGGGCATCCCCAAAATTATCGAAGAAGATAAACTATATTATTAAAACAAAAATACGGAAAGAACCCAACATCCGGGGATTCTTTCCGTATTTTTAATGTTCTAATCTTCCTCTTCTGTCTCGACAGTGTAAGTCTGGCGCTTTCTTGCCATCTCATCGCTTTCGAGATATTCGTCATAAGTTGTGATCTTATCGATCAGTTTTCCGCCCGGTACGATCTCCATGATACGATTTGCAGTCGTCTGCACGATCTGGTGGTCACGGGAAGTAAATAAGAGTACTCCCGGGAATTTGATCATACCGTTATTGAGCGCAGTGATGGATTCCATATCCAGATGGTTGGTAGGTTCATCTAATAACAGAACATTTGCGCCGGAAATCATCATCTTGGAGAGCAGGCAGCGTACCTTCTCACCACCGGAGAGGACTTTTAATCTCTTCACACCATCTTCTCCGGAGAAGAGCATTCTTCCGAGGAACCCCCGCACATAGGTGGCATCCTTGTTTTCAGAGTACTGTGTCAGCCATTCTGTGATGGTGTAATCGTTATCGAACTCTCCGCCGAAGTCTTTCGGGAAGTAAGCCTGTGAAGTCGTGATTCCCCATTTGTAAGTACCTTCATCCGGTTCCATCTCACCGATCAGGATTTTGAACAGAACTGTTTTTGCAAGCTCATTTCCGCCTACAAATGCAACCTTGTCATCGTGGTTCAGTGTAAATGTCAGGTTGTCCAGAATCTTGACTCCGTCGATGGTTTTGGAAAGTCCTTCCACGGTCAGCACTTCGTTTCCGATGTCACGGTTTGGACGGAAATCAATGTAAGGGTATTTACGGCTGGATGGTTTGATCTCATCCAGTTCAATTTTTTCCAGGGCACGTTTTCTGGATGTTGCCTGTTTGGATTTGGAAGCATTGGCGCTGAACCGGGAAATAAAGTCCTGCAGCTCTTTGATCTTTTCTTCTTTCTTTTTGTTGGCTTCTTTCATCTGACGGATCAGAAGCTGGCTGGATTCATACCAGAAGTCGTAGTTTCCGGCATAGAGCTGGATCTTTCCATAGTCGATATCCGCGATCTGTGTGCAGACCTTGTTTAAGAAGTAACGGTCATGGGATACCACAATGACTGTGTTCTCAAAGTTGATCAGGAACTCTTCCAGCCATGCGATCGCATCCAGATCCAGGTGGTTGGTCGGCTCGTCAAGAAGCAGGATGTCAGGATTACCGAACAAAGCCTGAGCAAGAAGAACCTTTACCTTTTCTGCACCCTTTAAGTCTTTCATGTATTTGTAGTGGAGGTCTGTCTCAATGCCGAGTCCGTTGAGCAGAGTTGCAGCGTCAGATTCTGCTTCCCAGCCGTTCATGGTTGCGAATTCTGCTTCCAGCTCACTTGCTTTGATTCCGTCCTCATCTGTGAAATCTTCTTTTGCATAGATGACTTCTTTTTCTTTCATGATCTCGTACAGACGTGCATTCCCCATGATGACGGTGTCCAGTACCAGATATTCATCGTATTTGTAGTGATCCTGCTGCAGGAAAGAAAGACGCTCTCCGGGAGTGATGTTTACTTCCCCTTTGGTAGGCTCGATCTGTCCGGACAAAATCTTTAAAAAAGTAGATTTTCCGGCACCGTTGGCTCCGATCATACCATAACAGTTGCCTTCGGTAAATTTAATATTGACATCTTCAAACAGCGCTTTTTTCCCGACGCGCAGAGTGACATTGTTTGCACTAATCATATTTTTTACTCCTTATTTATTATATAAAGTAATAATTCCAACGCTTATCTTAACATGAGAACCCACGACATGGCAAGGTCAGGAGTATGCTTTCTATGAAATAAACAAAGAAATATTGTGTTTTTGCAAAAATTTAACAGGATTAGGAGTTTGCGAAAAAGTGGAAAAAGTATATAATGGAACAAAGAAAGTGAGGGATGGATATGCAAAAAGCAACTTTGGTATTAGAAGGCGGAGCAACAAGAGGCGTATTTACATCGGGAGTACTGGATTATCTGATGGAGCAGGAGTTTTACACTTCTCATGTGATCGGTGTTTCGGCAGGAGCTGCAATGCGGTGGACTATGTGTCAAGGCAGCCCGGACGGACAAGAGACTGTATGATCCCCACAGATAAGAATCTGTCCTATTATTACGGGGTGCGTAAATTTATAAAAGAAAAAAGTCTGATGAATATGGATATGATTTTTGATATTTATCCAAAACAGATTTATCCCTTTGATTTTGACACCTATTTTCGATCAGAGATGAACTGTGAGCTGGTCACGACAAACTGTGTGACGGGAAAAGCGGAGTACATGGATGAGGCGCAAGATCCCGACAGGCTGATGAAAATCTGCCGGGCATCCTCCAGTATGCCGCTGCTTTGTCCGATTGTAAATATCGATGGGATCCCGTATCTGGATGGAGGACTTGCGGATTCTATTCCGATTCGGAGAGCGATGGATATTGGAAATGAGAAGATCATCGTTGTTCTGACAAGAAATCGGGGATATCGCAAGAAGGCGGTTTCAAAAGCGGTGGAAAAGATGTATCGCAGAGCCTACAGATCTTATCCGAATCTTCTGCGGACTCTTTTGCGGCGTGCACCGTATTACAACCGGACGCTGAATGAGCTGGAGAATCTGGAGAGAGAAGGAAAGATTTTTGTGATCCGGCCGCAGGTAAAGCCGGTGTCCAGACTGGAGAGAAGTCAGGAGCATCTGATGGCATTTTATCATCACGGATATGATCTGATGGAAAGAGAGTATGACCGTCTCATGGAGTATCTCGAAAAATAGGTATATTTTGCATGGAAAACATGATACAATGTGGAGTATTCATGTGAAACCGGCAGAAGGAGAAACATATGAAAAAAGAAATTTTGAATTACACACAGAACAGGGAATTATCGTGGCTGCGCTTTAATCAGAGAGTGCTGGAAGAAGCGCAAGATGAAAGTGTTCCGCTTCTGGAGAGGATGAAATTTGTATCGATCTTCACCAGTAACCTGGATGAGTTTTTTATGATTCGGGTAGGAAGTCTCTACGATATGGCATCTGTGGACAGCAAGACATTAGACAGCAGATCGGGGATGACTCCGAAAGAACAGTTAGATAAGATTTATGAGGCAGTGGCCCCGCTTTATAAAGAGCGGGATAAGACGTATGCGGAGATAAAAAAACAGCTGCATCCATACGGGGTCTGTGGGCTGGATTTCAAAGAGCTGGAGGCACAGGAAAAAAAGTATGTCAAACATTATTTCAAAGAACAGGTGCTTCCACTGCTTTCCCCACAGATCGTAGACGCAAATCATCCGTTTCCACATTTGCTCAATAAAGAACTGTATGTGATCGCAACGCTTCGTTTTGAAGAGAAAAAAATGATGGGGATCGTTCCTGTTCCTCAGTTTATTTCAGATGTGATTTATCTGCCGGGACATGACATTCGTTATATCCGGATGGAAAAAGTGATCATGGAGTATCTGGATCTTGTGTTTGAACAGTATCAGGTATCGGATATCACATACATCCGTGTCACAAGAAATGCGGACATTTCTCCTGACGATGAGAACTATGCGGACAATGAAGACTTTCGCTATATAATGAAGGAGACATTGAATAAGCGCAGAAGAATGGCAGTGGTACGTCTGGAAGTGGCCAATCCGCTGAATAAAGAGACAGAGAAATATCTCTGTGAGAAATTCAAAATTACGCCTGCCTGCATTTTTAGAACGAAAATTCCGATGAAACTGGATTATATCTTTTCAATTATGGATAAAGTACCTGTTTCCATGAAACGATCATTGGTTGATGTACCATTTGCTCCACAGCCTGCCGCACAGGTGGGAGAAGGAAGCGTGATGGCTCAGGTAAAGAAACGGGACATTCTTCTGTCCTATCCATATGAAAGCATGGATCCGTTTTTGAAGCTGATCAAAGAGGCATCCACAGATCCGGATGTGATGACCATTAAGATTACGATCTATCGTCTTGCCAAAAAGACAAGACTGGTAGAATATCTGTGTGCAGCGGCAGAAAATGGAAAAGAAGTGACCGCTCTGATCGAGCTGCGGGCCCGGTTTGATGAGCAGAATAATATTGAATGGTCAGAACGGATGGAAGAGGCCGGCTGCAGGGTACTTTATGGGTTTGACGGATATAAAGTACATTCCAAAATTTGTCTGATTACATACCGCAGTAAAAATGAGATCAAATATATCACACAGATCGGAACCGGAAATTACAATGAGAAGACCGCAAAATTGTACACGGATTATTCGCTGATGACTGCGAATCAGTCGATCGGAGAGGATGCAGCAGTATTTTTTAAGAATATGTCCATTGGGAATCTGGATGGAACCTATAAGAATCTGATCGTATCTCCGACCAGTTTGAAGCAGAAGGTTCTGGCGTTGATGGATGAAGAGATTCAAAGGGGCGAACAGGGACGGATTGTGATGAAGATGAATTCTGTGACGGATATGGATTTTATCCGGAAGGTGGCAGAGGCTTCCAGAGCAGGTGTGAAGGTGGATCTGATCGTGCGTGGAATCTGCTGTATTCTGCCGGGAATTGCACAAGAGACAGAGAATCTGACTGTGACCAGTATTGTAGGCCGCTATCTGGAACACCCGAGAGTGTTTGTGTTCGGCACGGGAGCAGAGCAGAAAGTGTACATCGGTTCTGCGGATATGATGACCAGAAACACGGAGAAACGGGTGGAAGTGGCATGTCCGATTCTCAACGAGGAGATCAAAAAACGGCTGGTGAGAAACCTGCATGTAATGCTTGCAGATAATGTCAAAGCAAGAGCGATGACAAGTGACGGAACCTACCGCAAAAAGAAGGTAGAAGGAAAAGCCATCAATTCACAGGAAATCTTCATGAAAGAAGCACTGATGGCAAAACGAGTGGAGAAGAAACCACAGAAACAGACGTTTCTTCAGAAGATGAGACGGTTGTTTCAGAAAGAATAGAATAAACAGAAAGATGATTGTATAAATAAGAATGGGGAAAGCAGTATATATCGCAGAAAAGCCAAGTGTGGCGCAGGAGTTTGCAAAGGCTTTAAAATTAAATGCAAAGCGAAAGGACGGGTATCTGGAATCAGAAGAAGCCATCGTAACCTGGTGTGTGGGACATTTAGTGACCATGAGTTATCCGGAAGTGTATGATCCGGCACTGAAAAAATGGAGTTTGAACACACTGCCGTTTCTTCCGCAGGAGTTTCAGTATGAAGTGATCCCGGGAGTGGCAAAGCAGTTCCAGATCGTCAGCTCCCTTTTAAACAGACAGGATGTGGACACGATCTACGTGTGTACCGACTCCGGACGGGAAGGAGAGTATATCTACCGGCTGGTGGAGCAGGAAGCACATGTGACAGGAAAACAAAGAAAACGGGTCTGGATCGATTCGCAGACGGAGGAGGAGATTCTTCGCGGGATCCGGCAGGCAAAGGACTTATCAGAGTATGATAATCTGAGCGCTTCGGCCTATCTCCGCGCAAAAGAGGACTATCTGATGGGGATTAATTTTTCCAGACTTCTGACATTAAAATACGGAAACAGTATTTCCGGATATTTGAAGACAAAGTATGCGGTAGTCTCAGTGGGACGGGTGATGACCTGCGTGCTGGGATGGTAGTGCGAAGAGAGCGGGAAATCCGTGAATTTGTAAAAACACCATTTTATCGTGTGCTTGCGACTCTGGAAGCTGAGGGAAAAACATTTGAGGGAGAATGGAAAGCGGTCAAAGGCTCCCGCTATTTCGAATCGTTTGACCTATACAAAGAGAATGGATTCAAACAAAAAGAAAAGGCGCAGGAGCTGATCGCATATCTGAAGGAGAAAGAGCCTGTCACAGGACAGATAGCGGCGATCGAAAAGAAGAAAGAGAAGAAGAACCCACCGCTTCTTTATAATCTTGCGGAACTGCAGAATGATTGTTCCAAGCGGTTTAAGATCAGTCCGGATGAGACACTGCGGATCGTGCAGGAATTATACGAAAAGAAGCTGGTGACCTATCCGAGAACAGATGCCAGAGTGTTGTCTACTGCTGTTGCAAAGGAAATCAGTAAAAATCTGAACGGGCTGTCAAAATACGGTCCGTGGCAGTATATTTAAAAGAAATCGCGGCTATGGGAACGTATAAGAACCTGGTAAAGACCCGTTATGTCAATGATAAACAGATTACCGATCATTATGCGATCATTCCGACTGGACAGGGACTTTCGGCACTTTCGTTGGTCTCCCAGGCGGCAAGGAATGTGTATGACTGTGTTGTAAAACGGTTTTTGAGTATTTTTTATCCGCCCGCTGTATATCAGAAAGTAGCGGTGACTGTAAAGATACGGGAGGAGAGCTTTTTCTCGAATTTTAAGGTTCTGGCAGAAGAAGGGTATCTGAAAGTAGCGGGAATTCCGCAAAATGCAGGAGAACAGAGTATGGATCCACAATTTTTCCAGGTGGTGCAGAATCTGAAAAAGGGGGCAGTCCTGCCGGTTTGTGCGCTGGATGTGAAGGAAGGAGAGACTTCTCCGCCGAAGCGCTACAATTCCGGATCCATGATCCTTGCAATGGAAAACGCGGGGCAGTTGATTGAGGATGAAGAGCTGCGTGCCAGATCAAGGGAAGCGGTATCGGAACCAGTGCCACCAGAGCGGAAATTCTGAAAAAGCTGATCCATATCAAATATCTGAGCCTGAATAAGAAGACCCAGATCATCACTCCGACTCTTCAGGGAGAGATGGTGTATGATGTGGTGAACCAGTCCATTCGTTCGCTTTTGAATCCGGAACTGACGGCCAGCTGGGAGAAAGGGCTGACGTATGTGGCAGACGGAGAGATCACTCCGGATGAGTATATGCAGAAGCTGGATCATTTCATTATCAGCAGGACAGAAGGCGTAAAGCGGCTGAACAATCAATATCAGCTGAAAGGATTTTACGATGCGGCTGCAAAATATTATAAAAAACCGGTATCGTCAAACCGGACATCGCGCAAAAAAGAGAATTAAAAAGGAGAGAGTTAATTTATGAAAGAACTGACAGTAAAAGAACTTTATACATTGGATGAGACAATTGCAAAAGATATTTTTGAGGGAGTGACCTATCCGTGGGAAGTGCTTCCGAAAATCTCCCGATTTATTGTGGAACTGGGAAATACACTCAGCGAAGAGGAGTATGAAAAACAGGGAGAGAATATCTGGATCGCCAAAACAGCGAAAGTAGCAAAAAGCGCATCCATTACGGGACCGGCGATCATCGGAAAAGAAGCAGAGGTCAGACATTGCGCGTTTATCCGTGGCAATGCGATCGTGGGAGAAGGGGCAGTAGTCGGAAATTCGACAGAACTGAAGAATGTGATCCTGTTCAATAAAGTGCAGGTTCCGCATTACAATTATGTGGGAGACTCAATTCTCGGATACAAATCGCATATGGGTGCTGCATCTATTACATCCAATGTGAAGTCAGACAAGAAGCTGGTAATTGTAAAAACACCGGAAGGTGAAATCGAGACCGGATTGAAAAAATTCGGAGCTATGCTTGGCGATGAAGTAGAAGTGGGATGCGGAAGTGTCTTAAATCCGGGAACCGTTGTGGGAAGCCATACGAACATTTATCCGCTTTCTTCTGTGAGAGGATTTGTACCGGCGAAAAGCATTTATAAAAAACAGGGTGAAGTTGTAGAAAAACAATAGTGAGGGAAAATAAAATGAAAAAGATCGGGTTTATCGGAGTCGGGATCATGGGAAAATCCATGGTGCGGAATTTGAAAAAGGCAGGTTTTGATCTGCACATTTATGCAAGAACAAAAGCAAAGGTAGAAGATGTGATCGCAGAGGGTGTGACTTTTCATGACAGCATTGCAGACTGCGTGAAAGACTGTGAGGCAGTGATCACCATTGTGGGATTTCCGCAGGACGTGGAAGAAGTGTATTTCGATCAAGGGAATATTCTGGACAGCGCAAAAGAAGGTGCGTATCTGATCGATATGACAACCACCAGTCCGCAGATTGCCCAAAAGATTTATGAAGAGGGGAATAAGCGGGGATTTCATGTTCTGGATGCCCCGGTAACCGGAGGAGATACCGGTGCAAAGGCAGGAACACTTTCTATCCTTGTGGGTGGAGACAAAGAAGATTTTGAAGCATGTATGCCTCTGTTTGAAGCAATGGGAACCAATATTAACTACCAGGGAGCAGCAGGATGCGGACAGCACTGTAAGCTGGCGAATCAGATCATGATCGCAGGCGCGCTCTCCGGAGTATGTGAAGCACTTGCTTATGCACAGGCGAAAGGTTTGGATCTGCAGACAGTGCTTCATTCTGTGTCTACAGGTGCGGCAGGAAGCCGTCAGCTGGATCTGTTTGGACCGAAGATTCTGGAAGGAGATTACCGCCCGGGCTTCTTTATGAAGCATTTTATCAAAGATATGAAACTGGCGCTGATCGAATCCAATATAAGCGGTCTGGATCTCAATGTCTTAAGTCAGGTGCTGGCAGAGTATGAAGAGCTGCAGGCAGAAGGTCTTGGAGACGAGGGAACACAGGCATTGTTCAAATTGTATACACAGGAAAAAGCAGACGAATAAAGAGTTGACAAACAGAAAAGATTTTCGTATTATTGTATCAAATCAACAGTACAATGAACGGGAATCTTTTTTGCGTGATAAGCCGTAATTGGTGTGACCAGTAATGATAGATCCGTCAGACAGCTGCTGTGTCTGCACAGACAGGCTGTGAGCTGTGTAAAACACGATGGAGGAAATGATATGCTGGAAGTTCAGAAATTAAGTAAATCCTATGGAAAGTCTCTGGCGGTGGATGAGGTCAGTTTTTTTGTACCGAATGGTACAGTCGGGATCCTTCTGGGACCAAACGGAGCCGGAAAATCGACGATCATCAAAAGTATCGCAGGTCTGCTTCGGTATCAGGGCGGATCGGAATTCAGGGACTTCCTGCCAGAAGTGTGGAGGCAAAGAGACAGTTTGCCTATGTTCCGGAGATGCCTGCCATGTTTGATGCACTCAGCGTCAGAGAACACATCGAATACATGAGAAAAGCTTACAACAGCGGGATTACGGATGAAGAGGTGGAAGCGCTGCTTGCCCGGTTTGACCTGGATGACAAGCAGGATAAACTGGGAAATGAGCTGTCCAAAGGAATGATGCAGAAGGTGAGTATCTGCTGTGCGCTTGCCATCAGGCCGAAAGTGCTGCTTCTGGATGAACCGATGGTGGGGCTGGATCCAAAAGCGATCAAAGAGCTTAAGGAGGTCGTGCTGGAACAAAAAGCTCTCGGAGTTACAGTACTGATCAGCACGCATATGCTGGAGATGGTAGAAGAGCTGTGGGATATGATGTTTGTGATGGAGAAGAGTAAGATCATTGGTTCTTACCGGAAGGATGAGGTGGGAGACAAGGATCTGGATGCGCTGTTCTTTGAAATGACAGGTGGTGAGAAATCGTGAGAGCGCTATTGTATCTGACAAAACGAAGTATGATCAACAATTTGAAAAAAGCAGTGAAAAAGCCGCTCACACTTCTGGTTGTGTTAGCCTGTGCGGCATATGCTGTTTTTCTGGCTGTGATGCTGGCAGAATTAGCAGTGCAGATGAAGTTTGACAGTGCAAAAGGAATGGTGATCATTCTGACAGTCTGGTCGTTGTATCTGTTTTTGCTGAATTTTATGTCATATGCATCCAGAAAAGGAATTCTCTTCCGCCCGGCACATGCACATTTTATCTTCAATGCGCCTGTGGATCCAAAGGTCGTGCTAATCCATGGAGCCTGGATGAATTATCTGAGCAGTGTGGTGTTCTTTCTGATATTTATTATCGCAGGAATTACAGTTTTTGATGTCAGTCCGTGGAGAATTCTGCTGTTTGCGGGAATCTGTATCTGTAATCTGGCACTGGAGATCAGCCTGATGGTCTGCCTGTATTCCAGTGAACGGATTTCGGAGAAGGCAAGAGAGTGGATCGGCCGTGGATCAAGGTGTTTCTGCTTATGGTTACAGGACTGATCGTTCTGTATTTCTGGAAAAAAGGCGTATCTTTTGCAGCAGTTTCTGCATTTTTTGACTGGCCGATCCTGCGGATGATTCCAATTATCGGATGGGAGATTTCTGCATTTCATCTGATTCTTTTAAGTCCGGATCTGCTCAATGCTGCAGGGATGGTTCTGTACCTTCTGACGACGATCCTGCTTGTGATCCTGCATACCGGATGCCGTGTAATGGAGATTATTATGAGGACGCGGCAAAATTTGCAGATACCTATGCAGAAATGATCAAGCGGAAGAAAAACGGCGAAATGGTCATGGGGCTGGAGGAGAAGAAGAAAAAATTCCGCCATATGACAGTCCGTTATCAGGCAGTCGGAGCAAAGGCAATCTTTTACCGCCAGCTTTTGGAATATCGAAAAGAAAGAACGTTTATTTTCTCGAAAATGACACTTTTGAATCTCGGGATAGGCATCGTTATGGCATTTGCGATGCGAGAGACAGCACAGGAAAGCGGGATTCCTCAGATTTTTCTGCTTGGAATTCTGGCGTATATGACTCTGATCTTCAGCGGATATCTTGGAAAGTGGGAGACTGAGATTAAAACACCCTATCTTTATCTGATTCCGGACAGTCCGGTGAAAAAGCTGTGGTACTCGACACTGATGGAGCATGTGAAAGCATTTGTAGATGGAGTTTTACTCTGTGTGCCCATCGGAATCTTGTGGAAGGTAAATGTTCTGGAAGTAATCCTGGGGATCCTGATCTACACGATACTTCAGGCGAACCGGATGTACAGTAAGGTGCTGGCACAGTGCGTGGTGGGAGATGTGCTTGGACGTACCGGACAGGATGTGGTGAGAGCTTTTTTCCAGATGTTCGTGCTGGGAATCGGGGTGATGGCCGCAGCGCTGGCAGGAATCTTTATAAGTATGGATTTAGTCTTTCCAATCGCTCTGATTTATAGTATGATAGTAACTGTGATAATCGGTCTGATCGCAGCCATCCGTTTTGATTCCATGGAACAGATGGCGTAGACGGATGAAGCTGCACAGTGAAGGTAAAAGACAGGAGGAAAAAAGATGCTGAATGATAATTTTGTGACCATGGAAATCGGCAAGGCAAAGCACATTGCGCTGGTTGCTCATGATGGAAAAAAGAAAGAACTTGTAGACTGGTGTGACAGAAATAAAGAGATTTTGAAAGGACATTTCCTGTGCGGAACAGGAACAACGGCAAAACTGATCTCAGAGCGTACGGGACTTCCTGTGAAAGGATACTGCAGCGGTCCTCTCGGAGGAGACCAGCAGATCGGAGCAAAGATCGTGGAAGGACAGATCGATTTTATGATTTTTTTATGGGATCCTCTGGAAGCACAGCCTCACGATCCAGATGTAAAAGCACTGCTTCGAATCGCGGTTGTTTATGATATTCCGATCGCGAACAACCTTTCTACAGCAGATTTTATGCTGCAGTCAAAATATATGAATACGTCTTATGAGCGTAAGATTGAGAATTTCAATAAGACGATCCAGGATCGCGTGAAATCTATGAAAGAGTCAAAATAAATTTCTGAGGATTTAAATGTGAAGATTCTTGTAAGCCATTTCGGAAACGAAATGGCTTTTTAGATTGAGAGGATAAGAAAATGGAGTATTTATATACGAAGATCAGCATTATGACAAATATAAAAATTTTTGGATGGGATTGTGAAACGGATGAAATCAGTTGTTATGGGGTATTAGCAGAGCAAAGCAATCCACTGATATTATCAGAAGAACTTCGCGAACTTCTGAAAAATCGAATCATGAACCAGAAAACACCGGTGATTTATCAGGATGAGAATAAAGTGATTTTTTGTGGGATGAGAGAAAAAATGACGAAGATGCTTCTGCTGGGACCAATCTGTATTGAGGATATGTCTTATGTAGAGATACACCGATACTGTAAAGCTTATCAGATAGAAAATGAACAGTGTCCGCCCAAACTAAAACTGCAGAATCTGTTAGCTTTATTGGAGCTTTTATCTTATATAAAAATTGAGGAGAAATACGAAGATGAAGAAATTTTGGATGCGAATGGTCTGATCGAGAAACAGGAGATTGGACTTGAAGCGGATGTAAGAATAGATACAGAGGATATATATCATCATACTTATCAGGAAGAAGTAAAAACAATGGATTATATTCGTGAGGGAAATCTGGAGGAGGTAGTAGGGGCAGTAGAATTATTGGCAAGTACTGCGGGAAAGCTCTCGGAAAATGAGATTCGAAACGAAAGAAATCTGGGGATTTGTTCGATTACGTTGGCAACAAGAGCAGCAATCGAAGGTGGGGCAGCTCCTGCCAAAGCGTATAAGCTCAGTGATCTTTATATCAATAAGATAGACCAGTGCAAAAGAATGACAGAAATTTTTGAATATAGGAAAAGGAGTTTGTATGATTTTGCAAAACTGGTTGTAGAAGAAAGAGCGAAAAGAGCAAACTCCAGATATACGGAGCAGTGTAAGGAATATATACGGAAATACTATCACCAGAAGATTTATATATCGGATATTGCGAAGGCATTGGGGATCAGTGAAAGCCACTTATCCAGAATATTTAAAAAAGAAACAGGGGAGAGTATTCAGGAATATAGTATGCATATGCGGATTGAAAGAGCTGAAAATCTATTGAAATATTCAGAAGCATCTTTAACAGAGATCAGCGAGTATCTGTGCTTTTCCTCTCAGAGCCACTTTGGAAAGGTATTTAAGGTGTATAAGAATATGACGCCGAAGCAGTACAGGGATTACTATAAAAGTCCGGAATTTGTTTCGAGAGAAGAAAATTTATAAAAATGATCGAAATATAATAAATAAAGCAGAAATTTGATATAGAAAAAAGGAAAAAGCAGATATGATATCATCATCAAATGAACCGGCCGGTCATCTAGGAAAGTACAGAGGAAAGGATTGAAATATAGTGATGATGAAAGAAACAGGAACAAACAGTAAAAAATTTATCTGGCGTCAGAGGATTGGGTTTGGTATTTCAGACTATGCCTGTAATCTGGCGTATTTAATGGTAAACACATATCTGCTTATTTTTTATACCGATGTGGCAGGAATACCGGCGGCAAGTGCTGCGTTTATGTTTTTGATCACAAAGTTTATTGATGCATTTACAGATTATATGGTTGGGGCGCTGGTTGATCGGACCAACACTAAAATGGGACGAAACCGACCTTGGATGCTGGCAGGGGCTCCGGTACTTGCGGTTGGAATGGTACTGGTATTTACGACACCTGATTTTTCAACAGGTGGAAAACTGGCATGGGCGTATATTACATATATTATTTTTTCTTTTGGATATACGCTGGTAAATATTCCGATGGGGTCCATTTTGCCGACTTTGAGTGCAGATGCCACGGAACGTACTAAAATTGCCACTACAAGAACAATTTTCTCGAATCTTGGATCTTTGACATCTGCATCTATGGCATTGTGGCTGATTGAAAAACTGGGACATGGAAATCAGGCGCTGGGATATAGAAATACAAATATTGTGTTTGGAATCATGGTGTTTTTGATCATGCTGATCTGTGTGGCAAGTATTCGTGAAATCAATTTGCCGCCAAGAACAAATCAAAAAACAAGTATTATCAAAGATATTGGATACCTGATAAAAAACAAACCATATATGTTAATGATTACCTATACGTTCTTTTTATTTTTGGGATATCTTGGCATGTTTGCAGCGATTGCATATTACTTCAAGTATATTGTGAGAAATGAGATGATGACTTCTGTGGCAGTGACGATCACAACGATTGTTCCGATTTTTTCAATGTTGATTGCAGCACGTCTCAATGCAAAATACAGTAAAAGAAATATTTCGATTGTGGGAACTTTGATTCAGATTTTGGGGTCTTTGATCATCTGGATAGGCGGCAGCAATGTGGCGATTGTATTCCTGGGAGTGGGACTGATGGGATTCGGAATGGGATTTCGTTCCAACATGTATTTTTCTATGCTGGCAGATGTGGCAGATTATGGAGAATGGCAGAGCGGAAGGAATCTTGCAGGAACACAGATGGCAGTCAATGGATTTTCCAATAAAGTTTCCAGTGCATGTGCGAGTGCGATTGTAGCAGGTTTGCTTGCATGGGGAGCTTATGACGGAACGGTGGCAGTGCAGTCATCAAAAGCGAATATGGCAATTTTATTTGCATTTGTTATTCTTCCGATTATTGCAAATATCGTAAGTATTGTTGTGATGTATTTCTATGATCTGGATAAACAGTACGACCAGATGGAACGTGAATTGAAAGAGCGGAGAAAAAAACTGGCAGAACAAACTGCAGAATAAAGGATAGAAAATCTGTTTTGAAAGCGGAAAAGATAAGGAGGAGAAGAGTATGTGGAAGTATGCATATCAAGTACCGGAAAATAAAAAAATAAGAGTGATTGTTCATACGGATTGTAAAAATGAGGCGGATGATCAGTTTGCGCTTGCACACCATCTGATGACTCCCAAGTTTGATGTGCGGGGAATCGTAGCGGGACATTTTTGTAAAAATCCCCAGGAATACGGAGAGGAGAATACTGCAAAAGCAAGCTATGATGAAGTAATCAGGATGATGGAGCTGATGGGGATAGAAGGAGAATATCCGGTAGCTCTGGGCGCTTCAAAGGGAATGGAAGACGAGCAGACTCCGGTAGAATCAGAGGGCGCCAGATTTATTATCGAAGAAGCTTTGAAAGTGGATGAAAGACCATTGTATATTGCTTGTCAGGGAGCTGTTACGGATGTGGCATCTGCTTTGCTGATCTGTCCGGAAATTGCAGAAAGGATTACGATTATCTGGATCGGAGGAGCCGCCTATCCGAATGGAGGATTTGAATTTAATCTGATGATGGATATTCATGCGGCAAATGTAATTTTTGCTTCAAAAGCGGAACTATGGCAAATTCCAATGGATGTATATAAACAGTTTGGTGTTTCACTGGCAGAATTGCAGTTGAAAGTGCATCCATGTGGAAAAGTAGGCAAATATTTGTTTGAGCAGTTAGAAGAATTTAATCATAAGGCGGCAGTTTACAATATGGCATGGCCTCATGGAGAAGTATGGGGGCTGGGAGATCAGGCGACTGTGGCAGTTCTTATGGAGGAACTGGAAAAAGTAAGCTATGAGATGATACCGGCACCGAGAGTGGCTGATGACATGACCTATATTCACGGGCAGGATTATCGAAAGATCAGCTTTATAAAACAGCGGAAGTCAGATTGACGTTAGAAGACTTTTTTGCAAAACTGGCGATCAATTTTGGATAGTAAGGGTGAGGGTAAGATGAAGAAATATCTGGTGATTGATGCAGGCGGTACAGCTGTAAATATGCGCTTATGAATGAAAGTGCCAAGATATTGGAAAGAGGCAAATTTCCGACGCCGGGATATGTGGATCATACGCTGGAAG
>ENA-OQBT01000022-OQBT01000022.1-human-gut-metagenome-genome-assembly--contig:-NODE-22-length-90686-cov-6.144006_pt1 | contig 90686 bp, 98 predicted proteins | sample MGYA00242749_ERZ504557 | MGnify/ENA primary metagenome ERZ504557 (study PRJEB26092, sample SAMD00036243) | human gut metagenome | host: Homo sapiens | study: EMG produced TPA metagenomics assembly of...
TTTTTAAAAATTCATATTTTCATGATTATAGCACAAAAAATCCTGTGTGCTGTCGCTCGCAGACACAGCACGCAGGATTCTCTTTTTACTCTTCTGTCTTTGTCTCTTCTGCTTCTGTCTCTTCTTCCGCTTCGGCCTCCGATTCATCATCTGCAGGTGTTTCCTCTTCTGCTTCTGTTGGTGCCTCTTCAGCATCCTCTGCCTCTTTGGAAACTTCTACAGTCTCAGATGCAGTCTTGTCCCAGTCCTGGAAGACTTCTTTCTCTTCTTTTTCTTCCTTCTTCTCGTCATCCTTGAAATCATCAAGATCTTCGAAATCATCCTCAAAGTCTTCTTCGCATACGGATCGTCTGGATACAAGTGCTGCGATAGCTCCTGCTGCTGCGGCGGTAAGCGCTCCTACTGCAACAAGTCCCCAATATTTATTGATCTTTGCCATAATTTGGTCTCCTTTCTTATTCTGCTCCTTATGAATATTATTTTAATACTTTTATATTCAAAAGGAAAGAGGTATTTACTCTTCTCAAAAATAGCTTTTAATTTTCCCACGGATCCTCTGCAGTGCATTATCAATGGATTTCGGTGTTTTTCCAAGGATCCGGGCAATATCCATATATCCATTTCCATCCAGATACAACTGCAGTACCCTGTTTTCCAGAGGCTCAGGCTCTTTTTCATTTCATTTTCGAGAGCCGCCACATTTTCCCGGTCGATCAGGATCGATTCCGGATTATCATGCTCCACACAGGAATCTCTGAAGTTTTCCTCCGCCTCTCCGTCGCTTAAAGACACATAAGTGTTCAGTGGCTGATGTTTCTGGCGGTTTGAACTTTTAATTGCAGTATATATCTGTCTGTCAATACATATATTTGCAAAAGACTGAAAAGACGACTCCCTGTCTGGCTGGTAATCACGGACTGCCTTAAACAGTCCGATCATCCCCTCCTGTATCAGATCATCTGTGTCCCCACCTATCAGAAACATGGCACGGGCCTTTTTTCTGACCAGACCTTTATACTTTTCCATCAGATAATCTGCAATTGCAGATTCCCCTGCACGAAGTCTTTCGATAAGAGCTTCATCCGTCATCTCATTATATCGGCACATTTTTTCTCCGAACAGCTATGGCTGTATTTGATGTATTTATTTTGACAGTCTCTGTCTCACGATCTCAAAAGCAAGCACCCCTGCTGCTACAGAAGCGTTAAGGGAATCGATATCCCCCTTCATCGGGATCGCGGTAGTAAAATCACATTTCTCTTTTACAAGGCGGCTTACACCATTTCCCTCATTTCCGATCACAAGGCCAATAGGTCCTGTCAGATTCTGACGATACATCACCTCTCCGTCCATATCTGCACATACGAACCAGATGCCTTTTTCTTTCAGTTCATCAATAGTCTGTCCCAGATTAGCAACCTTGGCAACCGGTGTATAATTCAGTGCGCCTGCCGACGTCTTGGCAACCGTAGCAGTCAGTCCTACTGCTCTGTGTTTGGGAATGATCACACCATGAGCACCTGCGAGATTTGCGGTACGGATGATAGCTCCCAGATTATGAGGATCCTCAATATTATCAAGAAGAATGATAAACGGAGGCTCTCCTTTATCTTCTGCTTTTTTCAGGATATCTTCCACTGTAGAATAATCATAAGCCGCAACCTGTGCGATCACACCCTGATGTGCACCTGTCTCGCTCATGGAATCCAATCGTTCCTTTGGAACAAATTTTACAATGGTATCATGTTTTCTGGCTTCTCTTGCGATGGTGCGGACCGGTCGTCCTGACAGCCATCCAGAATAAACAGTTTATCAACACATTTACCGGAACGAAATGCCTCAAGGACCGCATTTCTTCCTTCTATCATTTCAGTCAATTTAAATTTCCTCCTTCTCAAGTCCTGCATGGACCAGCTCCAGTATCCTTGAAAAATCCTCTTTCAGGTAAAGATATCCCATCAGCGCCTCAAACCCTGTGGCACGCCGGTAATCCGCCATGGTGGCATGTTTGGCCATAGTAGCGGAATGCGCATTCCTTCCTCTTCGGTATACACTTTTTTCTTCTTCTGTCAAAAGTGGTTCGAGGATCTCCATCATACCCGACTGTGCAGATGCTTTTACAAGGCTGCTGGCTTTTTTGTGGAGACGATTTACCGGACAGTTCGCTTTTTTCACAAGAATAGTACGGATCACCAGCTCATAAACACCATCCCGATATAGGCCAGTGTCAGCGGCGAATAAGTCCGAAGGTCTGCGTCTTTCAGATCAAACAGCTCTTTAAGTTTCTTTAAGCTCTCTGCCATTTCACACCTTCTCTTGTATCTTTGAGGATGATACCTTTTTTCAGGAGCTCATCACGGATCTCATCTGCTCTCTTGAAATCCTTTGCCTTTCTTGCAGCCTGGCGCTCCTGGATCAGATTCTCGATCTCTTTGTCAAGAATCTCTTCTTTTTTCTCGATTTTCAGTCCCAGCACATCACTGAGCTTAAAAAGTTCCTCATAAAGGCCACCGGCAAACTCTTTTGAGCTGTTCTCATCTACGTTTGTGTTGGCAAATTTAACGAGCTCAAAAATTGCCGCAAGCGCATCTGCGGTATTAAAATCATCATCCATGGCCGCTTCAAATTTGGTAACAAAACCTTCTGCCTCTTTGAGAAGCGCAAGCTCTTCCTCTGTGATATTCTCTGTCGCCCCATTGTCTTTACGGTCACTGAGCTTTCCTGCCGCCTCAAGGATACGCTCCAGAGAGTTCTTTGCTGCTTCCATCAGATCTGCGCTGAAGTTCAGCGGACTTCTGTAATGTGCGTTCAGCATAAAGAAACGAAGGACCTGAAGATCATACTGTTCACCGATCTGACGAACGGTACGGAAGTTTCCGAGAGATTTGGACATCTTGCGGTTGTCGATGTTCAGGAAACCATTATGCATCCAGTATCTTGCAAAAATTTTACCATTGCAGCACTCACTCTGTGCGATCTCATTCTCATGATGCGGGAAGATCAGATCCTCACCGCCTGCATGGATATCGATCTCTTCTCCAAGATATTTCTTAGACATAACAGAGCACTCAATATGCCAGCCAGGACGTCCGTCGCACCACGGTGACGGCCAGGACGGCTCGCCCTCTTTCTTTGGTTTCCAGAGCACGAAGTCTAACGGATCTTCCTTCTGATCCTCACCGGATACCTTAAGAGAACGGAATCCCGACTGGAGATCATCCAGGTTTTTATGAGAAAGCTTGCCATAATCTTTGAATTTCTTTACACGGAAATAAACGGTCCCGTCAGCTGCCGGATATGCATATCTTTATCAATAAGAGTCTGGATCATGTCGATCATGCCCTGGATCTCCTGTGTAGCCTGGGGTGCAGTTGTAGCAGGTTTTACATTCATATCTGCCATATCCTTCTTGCACTCTTTGATATAACGGGTAGAGATTTCCTCTGCGGAAACACCCTCTTCAATGGCCTTCTTGATGATCTTGTCATCTACATCGGTAAAGTTGGATACATAATTTACTTCATATCCTTTATATTCCATATATCTGCGCACCGTATCAAAAATGATCATAGGACGGGCATTTCCGATATGGATCAGATTGTATACCGTAGGTCCGCAGACATACATTTTTACTTTTCCTTCTTCCAGAGGTACAAATTCCTCTTTTCTGCGTGTCAGTGTGTTAAAAATCTTCATGTTACTCTTCCTCCAATTTCCCGATTCTGTACAGGGAGCAGATCGCCTGTGAGGAGATACCCTCTCCCTGTCCTGTAAATCCAAGGCCTTCCTCTGTTGTCGCCTTGATATTCAGCTGTGATATTTTAATCCCAAGTGCTTCTGCGATATTTTCTCTCATCTTCGGAATATGCGGCGCCATCTTCGGTTTCTGAGCAATGATGGTAGCATCTATATTTCCGATCGCATAGTCGTTCTCCTTCAGTAATCCGGCAACATGCACCAGAAGTTTCACACTGGAGATTCCCTTATATGCAGGATCTGTATCCGGAAAATGCTTTCCGATATCTCCAAGAGCCGCAGCTCCCAGAAGTGCATCCATGATCGCATGGATCAGAACATCCGCATCCGAATGGCCCAAAAGACCTTTTTCCCAGGGAATATCAACACCACCAAGGATCAGCTTCCTGCCCTCTGTCAGTTTATGTACATCATATCCCATTCCTACTCTCATCAAACCGTTCATCACTGCCTTTCCTGAAAATTTATGTCAAGTCAAAAGAACCTTTTATGAGCTGTTCCCGCTCAGTATGTGAGCATTTTCCGGAGTCTTAAAAGGCTCAGCCTTCTTCTTGTATACGGTGCAAGTCTGAGACTTTCCTCGATTGCTTTTCCCGGCAGTCCGATATCCCGGACTCTGCTTATGCAGCCGACGATACTCATCATCTCCTGCATATCTGTAACTGCCGGAAGAAAATCTATGATCTTAAGGATTTCCGGAAGTGCACCGGAAAGTGTTTCTATGCTCACATCATCCAGAAGTTCCGGAGTGTTTTCTTTTTCAAGTGCTCCAAGAATCCCTTTTCTGCCGAAGGTCTCCTGCAGGAGTTCTCTGTCTCCGTCTGCAAAAGCATGCACTCTGCAGGCTCCTCTTCGGATAGCATCTGCAAGCTTTTTATATTCCAGAAGGACCAGCATGGTTGCTGCAGAAACCTTCTCCCCGTGAAGAGCATCCAGGTGACCATTGACTACTTCCATATCCCAGAGGTGGACCATATGGTGCTCCGCCCCGGATGCCGGTCTGGAGTTTCCTGTCATCTGCATGGCCAGTCCGGAAAGGATCAGCGCATACATCAGCTTCTCACATGCATCTTTCTCTCCTGCTGCAATTTCTTTCAGATTATCCTTAACAGTCCGGATCGCTTTTGTTTCCAGGTCTACCACCGCTGTACAATAGTATTCATCCATAAGAATACTTGCTATCTTCCAGTCTGCCAGCGCAATGTATTTTCCCAGAATATCCGACACCCCGGCTGCTGTAAGCCTTGCAGGCGCCTTAGCAAAAATATCCGTATCCGCAAAAACAAAAAGTGGCGCAGATGCCTGAAATACTTTTTTTACACCATTCCAGGTCATGTCTGCTACTGTGGAAGTAAATCCGTCTGAACTGGCTGCGGTGGGCACAGAGACAAAAGGGATCCGGTACTGATGGGCGACAAAGCGGCTGAGATCATGGATCGTCCCCGCTCCAACTGCAAGAACAAGATCGATGTCCTCTTCCATATAATTCTCCACGATCTCCACGGCACGCTCATCTGCCTCAAGACCTTCAGCATCCAGGATCAGTACCTGACACCGGTCGTAGATATCCTCCATCAGTTCCTCTGTAGCTTTGTAACTGTTCGTGTCACAGATCAGAAGCGGGGAAATACATTCTTTCAGATCACCGTCTGACATTTCCTTTTCCAGTTTCCCGATAGCTCCTGATTCAATTACAATTTCTCTAACGTCTATGTGGTGCTCCCTCCCGCAGCTGCAAGGTCGGGCAAAATCGTCCGCATCGACTCGCATGTACTTATGTCCTCCTGACTTCTTTTAATGATTCACAGCGTATTTCTCTGTCCGCTGAATGATACAATATTACAGTTTGGTATTATACAGGATTTTTTTTTATTACGCAATGATAGAGTTCAACTTGTTTCATCATATAGCAAAAATCCTTTATTTTCAAGGATTTCCGGTGTTTCTACGCCAAACAATGTTTCGTCTGGTTGCGTCTATTTTCTTTTGTTTGTCACAAAAATTGTCATAATAAAAAGCCACGCCCAATAAAGGGAATGGCTCTGATTATTACATTACATTTTCAAGCTTTTTCATTTCATTCTGTAAACGTGTAAATTTTTGCCCTAAATGTTCTGCTGACAAAAAAGCTCAAAAGCAATATAACGACCGGAAACGCAAAAAGAATCCTACTATTACAGAGATTTGATTAAGGGAAAGAAAGTTTCTCCTTGCCCTAATGACTATAACTCTTCTATTCAAACTCAAAAGCAGTATGAAGAATGGTTAAAACAAAAACATCAAGAATTGACAAAAAAACCAAAGAAACACCCGGTACATTAATTTGCACCGGGTATTTTTATATGTTCCATTCTGTTCTAAGTTGTGTTATACTGACTGCGTTGTCCAACCGAGACCCGGCAACGGGGGGAGGTGAACACATGGAAATAGTCTTATCTTTTTTGGTGGCTGTTGCGGCAGGTGTGACTTGCCATCTCATTTGCAAACGGTTAGACAGTCATAACAAGGACAACGAATAGCCTAGTGGATGCTCAACCACTGAAATAAAAAGAGAAGAACCTCGCATGTATTGGTGGTACATACGGGGGTTCGTTCTTTGTTCACATGGAACATCGTCATATCTTTTTTGCCTACTGGCATTATAGCATATGCCGATCATGAAATCAATATGCTTCGTCTTTGTAAATCCGTGATTTTTCCGCCGTTTGTCACAAAATTGTCACAAAATCATATTTTCAAAGCATCCCACACATCCAGAAATGCTTTAAAATCAACACTTTTCAGACTTCACAGTATAAATACATTGCTTTCTTTTTTATTACGCAATAACGTGCTTTGACTTGTTTCATCTTATACCAAGAATCCTTTGTTTTCAAGGATTTCCAGTGTTTCTACGCAAAACAATATTTCGTCTGATCGCGTCTATTATCTTTTATCTACTCTGAGCTGAAAGCTAATTATATTTCTTGCATATCTGTTTATTTTTATACATATTAGCATCTGCAGCATCCAATAACATCTGCATTGTACACGACATATCATCGGAGGATAATGCCCATCCGCATGCAAAGTCGATTGGTATTTGATTTTCATAACTATTTAATCTGTCTTTTTCTCTGTTCAAGGATTTTAATATTTCCTTAATTTTCGCCTCGCTTGTATGATAAATGACTGCTATAAACTCATCTCCTCCATATCTTCCAACAAAATCCTTTTCTGGAATAACACTGCGCAAAAGCTTTGCGAAATTTATTATTAACTGATCTCCTGCGGAATGTCCCATTGTATCATTTACAGTTTTTAAATTATTTAAATCAAACATTATGCAAGCTGTAGGATCTGTAATTATATCTTTTTTATTAAGAAGATCATTACAGGCATTTTTATTTGGCAGCCCAGTATGGGCATCTATGAATGCTTTCTGTTCCAGCAGTCTGTTTTGCATTGCCATCTGCATTGCCCTTAGAGTCTGCATAATAACCAATATCACCAGACTCAACATATCAAGTGCCGACAAAAGCTCTATAGTACGAATCTTTACAGCGATCTTTTCTGAATAGCTTTCTGCGGAAGAGACAGTTTCATCTGCCATCGAAAAATATATTTCACTCATATTAACAATGTCTGTATTTTCGTATCCCTTGTTTCTTGCTGCTTCAATTTCTGTTTTCAATTTATCCCAGTAATCACTCTGGATTTGCAATTTTTCCTGGTATTCTTCGTCATTGAGTTTTACCAGATCATAATGTCCATCCTGATATCTCAATCCAAGAAGAATATCATCCAAATATTTAATTAATTCTTCATTTTGGTTTCCTGTAATTTCTAATTTTACTTCACGCTGTGTAGCTCCACGTACCAGACCTGCATAATTTATTACGCGTGCTGTCCCCTGCAGCCTACTAATCTGAATCATCATAAAAATAATAAGAACTACTAATATCAATATAAGGAAACTCTGTATAATACCTATTATATTTTTACTTTTCTTGTTTGTCTGCATTTCACAATTTATCCCAAACCTTAAATAATATTCATTTACTTTCCTACAGAAAATCAAATGACAGACTTTTGGTCAGTGAACTTTCATTAAGAATATTAATCTTTGAAGATGGAATGACAGTTGCAGCAGTTTTCTTGTTGCTTTATAACTTCCGCTAACATCAACAGCAGCTTATCAATCCACTCATGTCATTGATGTTTGGATCATAAACTGTCTGTGTACAAATATCGGGAAGATCATCTCCTGTTGATAAATCATTCCTCAAAAAAAGCACTGCCAACCAGACAGTGCACCTCATTTTATGCAACTGGCTGCCATTTTACAGGCCCTGTAGCTTTGCGTCCCAGACTTTCATCTGGTTTGCCGATTTCCTTATTATAGCTTTTACATGTATACAAAAAAACTGGTTTTATTATACTATAGTGCTCTACTATATACAAGAAAAACATTACCGTTTTAACGTCCAAAAATAAAAAAAAGAACAGCCGATATATATATCGAACTGTTCTCCCACTTCCGAAGTCCACGCAACATTGACATTACCGTTCTATATATTTTGTGATGACAGATATTAAAATCCTCATATCAACCGGCTTCGCCACATGGTCATCCATTCCGGCATTCAAAGCAGCCTGTACATCCTCTGCAAATGCATTTGCTGTCATTGCAATAATAGGGATCTCCTTTCCGTCCGGACGCTCCGACAGATTTCTGATAGCTTTTGTCGTTTCATAGCCATTCATTTCTGGCATCATGATATCCATCAAAATCAGATCAAAGGTCCCCGGAGCTGTATTGCAAAACTGTGCCAGGGCAGATTTTCCATCGGCAGTCCTAGTTACGATCATCCCTTGTTCTTCCAGCAAAGCTGCTGCTATCTCTGCATTTAAATCATTGTCCTCTGCCAAAAGGACATGCAGACCATGTAAATCCATATCTTTCCTTAACTTTTCTTCCTTTTCAGACAGTATCTGTTCTGCTATAAGCAGGGGAATTTCTACCGTAAATGTTGAGCCAATACCCTTTCTGCTGCTGACCTCAATTTTTCCACCCATAAGATCTACATACTGTTTGGCAATGGCCATTCCCAGTCCGGCTCCCTTATAGCTGGTTCTTACCCCACCATTTTCCTGACTGAACTCATCAAATATTCTGTCTGGAACTCCTCACTCATACCAATTCCGGTATCTGATATACGATAGCGTACAATTATATGATTCTCATCATTACCCGGAGCGTTTTCTGCAGCGAATGAAATGGTGCCTCCGTCTTTTGTAAATTTGACTGCATTACTGATAATGTTGAGCAATACTTCCCTGATTCTGAGTTCATCTGCCATCACATAAGGAGTTTTTAGTTTTTCTCTTGAAACATACAAATTAAGGTCACGATTTTCCATATATCCCTTTGCGATCGACAAAACAGTATTTATCATATCCCTGAGATCTGTCGGTACCGGTTTATATTCCAGTTTACCACTTTCAATGCGGCTGATATCCAACACATCGTTGATCAGTGTCATCAGATATTCTGAACTCTGCCTGATCTTTTTCAGACAATTCTCCACCTCTTTGTCCGGTTTCCTCTTCATGGCAATATCTGTAAATCCAACAATTGCATTCATTGGTGTCCTGAGATCATGAGACATATGGTTCAGGAATGTCGTTTTTGCAATATTCGCCGCATTTGCATTCTGTGCTTCTTTCAGGGCTTCCATCTGTTTTTTTCTACTCACGGAAAGAGAATAAACCAGAAGAAGCAGTACAAAAATAATCACAAACGAAACTCCGATAACTAAGCCTGCATGCTCAGCAAGGATATCCTTCAAGGTCATTTCCTTTTCTGAAACAGAATTCTGTGCAAGGACAACACCATTTAAAACATTGGATGACTGCTCAATTGCTTTATTGATAATGGTAGCTGCTCTTCTGTTTTCTCTCGTCGTGAACATTCCTAATTCCTGCCGTTTTGCCATCTCTGCAAATGACAGACTTTGGGTCAGTGGACTTTCATTAAGAATATTGATCTTTGAGGATGGAACGACAGTTGCTCCCACTTTTCCATTTGCTACAGCCTCCAGGCATTCTTCCTGTGTATCATATTGTTTGATTTCTGCATCCGGAAAAAGAAGGGACACCATCAATCCAGAATACAGTGAGGTCTCTGTCACTGCGATCGTAGAGAGACTGCTGCTATATTCTTTTCCCTTGTAAATAACAACCGGCGTAATATCAAAGATTGCATCCGTCAAAACCACTTGAAACTGTTCCTGTGTATAAAAATCCTGAATGATAGGACCGGCAATATCTATTTTGCCAGATTGCAATGCCTCATTCATCTCTACTCCCGTGGAACATGGAACTGCCTTGATCGTAATTTTATATTTTTCCTGAACAGTATCCAGAACAGTTCCAAGAATTCCTGTGAGTTTCCCATTTTCTTCACCACAAAAAGGAAGATTATCCTTTAGATATCCCACGCGGATCGTATTTTCATGTGCATCCAGCCATTGTTTTTCTTCCTTGTTGAGTACATAGTTTATGACCGCTTTTCCTTCATAACGGGCATACAGCTTGCTGCTGTAGTCCGTTTCTGTATTGTTGATTTCTTCCATGGCAGAATTTAATTCCTTTAACAGATCTGGTCTGGATTTTGATACACCGAAATAACAGTCACTTGCACCAATATTGGCAATGACAATAAAATCGCTGTTGACAGACAGCACTGGGAGCACAAGTGCATCCAGTTCATCTGCATCCAGTTTTTCTATCATTTCATCATAGCCTTTACAAACAACCACCTCTGCCTGGATCTGATTGCTGTCCAGCCATTTTTCCAGAAGTTCTTTCTGATAGCTTCCATCTGCTGCACCAATACGACAGCCATTCATCTGCTTTGGATCACCATCGTAAGATCTGTATGATCTTCCCGGGTATAGATCCAATATCTTTCTGTTCCTGCGGCATAGGTTGAGTAATCTATAGATTCTGCTCTTTCCGGTGTGTAACTGACACTTCCAAGTATATCTATTTCTCCATCTGCCAGCATATCCAGACACTCTTTAAATGAGCCATAGACATATTCATACTTCCAGCCGGTTATATAAGAAATTTTCTGGAGATACTCATAGCCGGCTCCCTGCTTATGTTCCCCATAACCGCCTTCCTGAAAATTGGCATATGGGAAATAGCCAACTCTCACGGTTTTATTTTCTTCCTCTATTACCTGAATTGTATTCCCATCACTTTTTGTTTCCGACGCATAAACAAAAACGGTACAAAAAGCAGCATGACAAATGCAAAAATGCTCAAACATACTCTATTATTCTTACTCTTTTTTCTTATCTGTTTTTCTATCTTTCTGTTCATTCATTTCCTCTTTATCATCCAGTAAAGCGGACATTCGCAATCCGCTTTCGCTACTTGTTCATAAACGCAGTCTGTTTGCGTTCATGCTGTTGTCCTTCCCAGTCTGTAAGTTTTCCTGTTTTTTCAATACAGAAAGAATGACCACTCCATTCAGTATAACACGAAATTATTAGTTTTCTTACTGCCTTAAAACTTCCGCTAACATCGACAGCAGTTTATCAATCTGGATCGGCTTTGCAATATGACCATTCATTCCGGCTGCAACAGCATCCCGCTTATCTTCTTCAAATGCATTTGCCGTCATTGCAACGATCGGTATGCATGCCTTATCCTTATCCGGTAAGTGCCTGATTGCCTGTGTTGCTTTATAACCGTCCATTCGGGGCATCTGGATATCCATGAGGATCATATCATATGTTCCCACCGGCATTTTTGTTATCTTATTTACACACTGAATGCCATCCTCCACACGTTCTGTTTTAAGGCCGGCACGCTCAAGTATTGCTTCTGCAATCTCTGCATTCAGATCATTGTCCTCTGCCAAAAGGATATTCCTGCCTTCAAGGATTTTACTGGCTGTTCCAGAGCCTTCATCGTGTTTTTTTACATAATAGCTTTCATCCGCTATCCTGTGTTTTAATGTTACAGTAAAGGTGCTGCCCTTTCCAGGCTCACTCTCTACATCTATTGTTCCGCCGAGCAGATCAACATATCTCTTTACGATTGACATTCCCAATCCGCTTCCTGTGATTTTGCTCTTTGTAGTGTTTCGCTCACGCGTGAATGCATCGAAAATCTTTGTCAGATAATCCTGGCTCATACCGATTCCGGTATCGCTCACCCTGGTCCTTACCATCATGTACCCGGGCTCATCACATACTAATTCGTCTATGTTTATCATAACAGAACCACCGGATGGGGTATATTTTATGGCATTGCTCAGGATATTGACAAATATTTCTTTTACCTTGGTAGTATCTGTCAGTATATGTTCATGCTCTACATTTATTGTGTAATGAAGTGCAATATTCTTTTTCTTTGCTTCATCACCAAATATTTCAAATAAAGTCTGCCGGATATCTTCAATCCGGCCATAGTTCTCATCAATTTCCATCTTTCCGCTCTCAATCCGAGCCATATCAAGTACATTATTTATGATTGACAGAAGAAGATTTCCAGACTGCTGCAATTTTTCCAGATGATCTGAAGTTTCAGGCAGATCCTTTTCTTTTAGTTCTTCCTCCATAAGCTGTGCATAACCCAGAATTGCATTCATAGGAGTACGGATGTCATGTGACATATTGTTAAGAAAACGAGTCTTTGCCAGACTGGCATCCTCTGCTTTTTTCAAAGCGATTTCCAGTTTGTCATTGAGTTTTTTTGTATCCTTTGCCGCAAGCTTTGCGACAGCTTCTGCTTTCCTTGCCTTCCGCAAAAGTACGAGGATAATACCAATGATGCTGAGTGCCAAAAATCCTACCGTAGCCAAAAAAACAAGCAGATTGTCTTTTATGAAATCAGAAAATGTTACTTTATCTGCAGTACTGTCATAGATAGCAAGTGCACTTGTAAGCATGTCAGACGGCATGGCCTTTATAGTTTTATTCAGTATTGATAAAAGGCTTCCCTCTCCCTCTCTTACAGTAAAGCATGCCTCCATTGTTTTTGTAAGTGGAACACTCTTGAAATTTTGACTGTTATCATATATCAGCGCCTGGCTTGCTCCCATGAGGAAACAGTCTGCTTTTTCTTGGATGACCATATCTGCTGCATTGTCAAGCGAATCACAATCTACAAGCTTCCATTCAGGATAACTGAATGCAATATGCTGTTTTAAGGCATATTTTTCCTTTGGCACAGCTACAGTATACACCTTATTCTCATCAAATTTTTCCTCATCAGTTACCGCCATCAAACTGTAAGTCCAGGCTGTGTTTGTAAGTGCATATCCGTTTTGTTCTGCAAAATATGGATTCCTGCCGGCATAAAAAATCATGTCAATCTCACGATTCTGCAGCGCCTGAATCATTTCATCATAATCATCATATGCATGTATATTAAATTCCAGTGTCTGATTTCCCAGACAATCTTTGGCATAGGAGATATATTCCGCCAGCATACCGGTAATTTTTCCAGTCTCTTTATCCATGGAAAAGATTGCCGGATCATTGTTCAAAAATCCTATCTGGATACCTCCATGCTCTTCCACCCAGACCTTTTCTCTACCTGTAAGAATCTGAATATAATCAAGTGTAAAATACTTCTTATACAGATCTGCCTTAAAAAAGGGACTATCCTGTTCCAGTTGACGCATAGCATAGTCCAGCTCCGTCTTGATATCGCTGCGTTCTTTATTTATTGCAAAATATATGCCTGATTTGCCAATCGTGGTAACGGATGATATTCCCTGTTCAGACCAGATCGATTCCTCCAGAGATACAAAACAGTCGATCTCATGATTTGCTAATTTCTTTTCGACATCATCATCATTATTCACATTTACATGTTCTGTATGTATGCCATTCTTATTTTCCCATTCTGTCAGCATGATCTCAGGTTCTGTATCCATGAGCACACCTACACGTTTCCCATCTAGAGACTTGAAATCAGACATTCCAATATCCGTATCCGATAAATCAGCATAAAGGATATATTTTTCCTCCCCCATCGGTTCATCCGGGAAAAGCATCTTTTGTGCACGTTCATCGGTGTAAGAGATATCACCCATGATATCGATCTCACCATTTTCAAGTTTATCAAAACAGTCAGACCAGTCACATTTCACATACTCAAATTTCCATCCGGTATAACCTGCCAAAGCCTGCATAAGTTCGTATCCATATCCTCGTCTTACACCGTTTTTATCGACATAATCAAAGGTATCCTCAAATGAGCCGACACGGATGATCTGTGACTGCTTTTCATCGTTGTTCGTCTCAGCAGCCCGGCAAGGTACTGTCAATACCATCCATATTCCCAGAAACACAAATATACCTGCACATAGTACGGTTGATTTTTTCCTACTTTTATCCATATTTTTATTTCCTTTATTTGTGCGGTTTTTCTAATACTCCGGACACCTAATCCAGGTTCTTCTGCAGGATGCTGATCAATTCCTCTGTGACAATTGGTTTGGACAAGAACCCATCCATACCACATTTCAGTGCTTTCTTTCTATCCTCATCAAAGGCATTGGCAGTCATAGCAAGAATAGTAATTCCAGCCAGTGCCGGATTTTCTTTTTCATTAGGATCCTCCTTCTGAGCTTCCTTTGCATTTTTCTATTTTACAATATCAAAATATCCAACGATCCCAATGTATCCATCCTTCTTTAAAGGCGACCACAATGTATGCAATTTCAGTTTGTACATCTGGCGGTCATTTTCCACCCTTGCTTTTATCTGCACAGAGATTTCTTTATTTTGTACAGATGTCTGATGTAATAAAACCTGAATATGATGAACATCTTCTTCATTTACTCCGAATTCTTTGAACAGATCAAAATCCGGATTATTTCTCTGATATAATATCTGCTGTTTTCCGTTTAATATAGTCAGCTGACCGGAACTTGTATTGTAATCAATTGAACCCATGCCGCTGTTCGCTTTGAAGAAATCAACCTTTTCCTTCATGACCCTGAGAATACTCTGTGAATAATTTTGGTTCGGTAAAGATCTGTCGCTGAGTATTTCATTTGAAAGTCTCTGCACTTCATGGTAATAGCTATTGTCATCCATCTCTTTATCAAGCATTTTCGAAAGCTGAAGACGCAGTTCTTTCAGGCACTTAAGGAGGATGGGGTTAAATTGTCCGCATTGCCCATCCAGGATCATCTGGATCGCTGTGTCATGATCAAATGCTTTCTTATAACATCTTTCACTTGTAAGTGCGTCATAAACATCAACAATCGACACCACCTGTGCGGAGATTGGTATTTCTTCTCCTTTCAGTCCATCCGGATAACCTTTTCCATCCCATCTTTCATGATGCCATCTGCAGATTTCCCATGAAGCACATACCAATGAATTGTCTTTTGGGAAATGCATATCCTGGATCATATCTGCACCAAGTTCACTATGAGTTTTCATAATCCTGAATTCTTCATCGGTAAGTCTGCCAGGTTTGTTCAGGATTTCTTCCGGAATACGGATCTTACCGATATCATGAAGAGAAGATGCTGTTGTGATCAAAGAAATATCTGCCTCTGTCATAGGATAAGCATCTGTTATTTTACCAGTTGTCTCAGCATCAGTTCTGTTGCTGTTTTAATATGCAGGATATGTTCTCTACTCTCACTGTTACGTGATCCCAGTACATTACTCAGGATCCGGATCATAATATTATTATTTTCTTCTTTTTCGTAAACCTGATCATAAACCACATTGATCAGATGCTTTTGCTTCATATAGAGTCCCAGGGTATTCTGAACTCTTTTCTTTACAATCACAGAATCAAACGGTCGTGTGATATAATCCGTGATTCCCAGTTCATATGCTTTACGCATCGTATCAACAGCATCTTCCGAAGATATCATGATCACCGGAGTTTCTTCTATACACTGGCTTCTTTTCATTATTTCCAAAACTTCAAAACCATTCATCTGTGGCATATTGATATCTAAAAGCATCAGATCAATTCCTATATTTTCTCCTATCATCTGAATTGCCTGATTTCCATTTTCCGCTTCCAGGTAATTATAAGTTTCTCCGAGAATCTCCTTTAACATATCTCTGTTAAATTCTGAATCGTCTACAATCAGGATCTTTTGTCTTTTATCCATATTTTTTATTTCCTTTATCCAATGGGTTGATGATGTTCCAAGCACCTGGTCAAAGACAGAACGTCGTGTCGCATCACTTAATTCGACAGTCCCTTCTTTATTTCTTCAATCATCCTCTCATATACTTCTGTTACTTTTTCCATTGCCTTCGATATCCCAGGCTGCGCTCCGGTTCTATCTCTCAAAAGTTCTGTTAACTCATTACTAACCTCATACAGACGGTCAAAAGAAAGATTCTGACAAACCCCTTTCAGTGTGTGTGCACTGCGGAAAGCATCTTCATAATTTCCATTCTCCAATGCCAGTTTTAACTGCAGGTAACTCGGATCCTCAAGGAACTTTAATGTGAATTTCCGGATCAGTGCTTCGCTTTGAAGGCGTCCTAAAACCTCTTCATAATTTCCTCCGATCGCTTCATAGCATTCCTGTATTGTCATGATTTTGTCCTCCTATCTATATTTCACTGCTTATTTGTCACTGCCATATCCATTATATTTCACCAATTTATGAATTACTTTTATCAGTAACCCCACATCAACAGGCTTAGCAATATGTTCATCCATCCCTGCTTCTTTTGCTCTTATTCTGTCCTCCGTGAACGCATTTGCTGTCATTGCAATGATCGGTATTTCTTTTGCATCCTCTCTGTCCAGAGACCGGATCATCTTTGTAGCTTCATAACCATTCATGACCGGCATCATAATATCCATAAGAATGACATCAAATTCACCAGGTCCACTTTTTCTGAACAGCTCAACCGCTTCCTGACCATTCCATGCTTTTGTCACGTCAGCCCCTTCATTCTGAAGCAAAAATTCAGCGATTTCCATATTCAGTTCATTATCTTCTGCCAGAAGAATATGCAGTCCCTTTATAGATTTTCTGATATATCCTTCTGTTCTTCACGTTTATCCGCATCCAGATCTATCTTAAATGGAACCCGGATCACAAATGTAGTCCCTACACCGTATTCACTTTCGAGGGTAATGGTTCCACCCATTTTCTCGACCAGATTCTTTGCGATCGCCATTCCCAGGCCTGTTCCTGGAAATTTTGTACGGCTTCCTGTATGTTCCTGTGCAAATGGTTCAAAAATATGTTTCTGGAACTCCTCAGTCATTCCGATTCCTGCATCCCGGCAGATAAATTCCATTGTCGTCATTCCTGGCTGTTCGGATGGTATTTCCATGCAGCTAAGATAAATATGTCCGTTTTCTCTGTTATATTTCACTGCATTGGACAGGATATTCATCATCACACGTTTCACATACCCCGGACTTCCAATAAGATCACGGTGCGTGATTTCTTTTTTCTCCCACACAATCCGGATATTCTGTTCTGCAGCCATCTGATCGATCACAGCAAAGACTTCCCTGGAAATACTTCTCAGATTAAATGGGATCTCTTCCAGAACGATTTCACCGGACTCCAGCTTACTCATATCCAGAACATCATTTACCAGTTCCAGCAACAGATTGGATTCCTCTTTAATCTTTGTCCTGTATTCCGTCTGTTTCTCCATATCATCTGCATAATGGTCTGCCATATCGACCAAGCCGCAGATTCCATTGATCGGAGTCCGGATATCATGGCTCATCCGCTGGAGAAACTCTGTTTTTGCCTCATTGGCAGCCTCTGCCTTTTTTGCAGCTATCAGAAGTTCTGCCTTATATTTTTCGTCTTTTTTCTGTTCCTGTTTCCGGTGTGTCAGATTGGTTCTATATGCCCAGAACCAGAATATACTGAATATCAGAAGATAAATAAAAATAACACCTGCTACATTTAATGGAAGATTATGAAACACTTCCGTATCCGGAAGATACGCATAAATATAATAATCCCGCTGCTTCAGCATGATTCCGTAGCATCTGGTTCCTTCATTCTTCAAATGATAAATGTGCTGACTGTCTGTATGCTTTTTCATTGCCTGAACAACTTCGTTGTCGGCTGTATTCTGCCCTAACAGCCTCTCATCATTACTGGCAACAACGATCCCATCGTCTGCAACAATGATCGTTCCATCTTTCTGGACACTATAACCATTTAAAAGCTCTTGTATCGTCAGGGTATAATTTCTGGTAAATTCAGGAGATGTGTAGTAATAGATTGCAACGATACCTGGCACATCTTTTCTGGCACAGGCTGCAATGTCAATATAGGATCCATCTTTCCTGGCAAACCGTTCTGAATAAGATCTTTCTTCATATCCGGCAAAATCCATGATAATTTCTTTTTGCAGATACTCCGTGATCTCATTAGTCAGAGACTCATCCATACTGTATTCACAGTCCATCTTTCCTTCTTTATCCAGCACTATGATGCCATCCACCCAGAGCGTCTGCAGGTTTTCTTTCAGAAAATCCTGACTTAGCTGACCGCCGTTTTCTGTTTCCATACTAATATTTGTACTCATCTGTCTGGCACTTTCAATGGCACGTAAAAGACTTTTGGATTCCGAAGATTCATTATAATGGGTGTAGGTTGAGCACTGCACTTTGACATAGTTTACGATCTCCACCAGTCTTTTCTCTGCTTCCGCTTTTTCTGCGTAAAAGAAATAAAACAGAGAGACTACAGCCACACAGATTCCGAGCAGACCTCCGAACAGCTGGATTCGTTTTCCTTTTGTCTTTCTCTTAATATCCAAGATCATCCACCTCCAGATACTTCTGGGGATCATCCAGATATTTTTCAATAATTTTCAGGGATGTGCCATCCTGACGCATCTCCGCCAGTGTCTGATCCATCTGCTCACAGATTCCCCTGTCATCATCTTTTGCAAAAGCGACACCTATTCCGGTGATCATAAGAGGCTCTTCCAGGATACGGAAGCTTGTATCATAATCCTTCATATACTGAACGATAGATTCCTCGTGTGCTGCAACTGCATCTACATATCCTTTCCCAAGAAACGTATAGATCAGTTCCCGATGTCCAAGACTGATCAGATTTCCCAATTTTGGGATTCTTTCATCTGTCCGGTTCAGAAAGATGCTTTCCGGTTTGGTTGTGGACTGAACAGCCAGATTCTTTCCCTCCAGATCACTCAGTTTATAGATATCACTGTTCTCATTTACAGCGACCACCTGACGGCTTGCTATGTATGGTCCTGCCCATCGGTAATCGTCAAGGCGCCCTTCCATGGAAAAACATCCCATGATACAATCAATCTCTCCACTCTCTACCAGTTCTTTTTTCTTCTCCCAGTTGATCTGGACAACCTTCACCTAATATCCCATTCTTTCGAAAGCTTCTGTAGCCAGTTCTACATCTATACCCGTCGGTACACCATCCTCATTCAGATAATTGTATGGTGGATAATTATCGCTGCCAAGGTAATAACAGGCTTTTCTGGTTCTTCTTTCGTGTTATCTGTGTTTTTACACCCTGACAGGGTGACTGCTAAGATGCCCGCAAGCAGAATGCCTGCAATCACTCTTGTTCCTTTCATTTTCCGTCTATCCCTTACTATCCTTTTCATTTTTTGTGTACACTAGTCAAGCGGATATTCGGTTAAATAACACCATAAAAAAGCACCGTCTCACAGACAGTGCACCTCATTTCATGCAACTGGCTGCCATTTTACAGGCCCTATAGCTTTGCGTCCCAGACTTTCATCTGGTTTGCCGATCATCCTTATTAAGCTTTTATACGTATCCTAAAAAACTGGTTTTATTATACTACAGCGCTCTACTTTACACAAGAAAAAACATTACCGTTTTAACGCCTGAAAACACAAAAAAAGAGATTGCTCCAAAACAGAGAAAAATACTTTATCCCCACAAAAAGAAATCCCCGCTGTCTGACGGAAATCAGACAACAGGGATTTTTTATCAGATCATCCGATCGCTGCGATCACTTCTACCTCGCAGAGAACGTTCTTTGGCAGTGTCTTGACTGCAACACAGGAACGTGCAGGTTTATTTACGAAATATTTGGCATATACTTCATTAAATGCCGCAAAATCGTTCATATCTGCAAGGAAGCATACTGTCTTGATCGCATTCTCATAGCTGGAACCGGCAGCTTCCAGAACTGCTCCGAGATTCTTCATAACACGGTCAGCCTGCTCCTCGATGGTTGTGCCAACTACCTCTCCAGTTGCCGGATCCACCGGGATCTGACCGGATGTGTAAAGTGTATCTCCATGGATGATAGCCTGGGAGTATGGTCCGATTGCTGCAGGTGCTTTGTCTGTATGTACTGTCTTCATAATAGAATTCCCCTTTCATGAACATTTCGGATACTTCTCTGGCGGAAATATCCATCAGGATCTTGCTCAGCTGTTTTTTATTCTAACTCACAGATCACCCCTGGTCAAGGTCCATATTCAGATAATTATAAACAATACCGGAAATATCCCGGATATGCGAAACTGCGTCCCCAGGTTTACAGTCTTCTGACATCACACAGAGGATATATGTAGTCTTTTCTCCATATACAATGGCAATATCATGCTGGTCCGTATCCGTTTCTCCAGTCTTATTTGCAATTTCCACGGACACAGATATCCCGCTGGGGATCTTAGTAGTAACCTGCTGGTTCAGAAGCAGGTTCAGCATAGCCTCCGAAGCTTCTTTCGATACACATTCTCCTTTATAGATCCGGGAAAGAAGCTCTGCGCAGTCTTTTACGGAAGTGGTGTTCCTGCCACCGAGGCCGACGTCCTTTGAAGAGGACGGGCTTAAGATGTGCTGTACGGAAGTATCTGCAAATTTCTGTTCCGCAAGAAATCCATTTACAGCCTGTGCTCCGTCCTTAAAAACACCCGATGCTGTCTGCAGACGTACCAGCTCATTAAAAGATTCATTGTCACTGACTGTGATCATATTCCAGAGAAGGTCATTGACCTTTGTGGATACGGACGGATCTGTAACATCTTTTTTCATTTTTGCCGCTTCGTTCTGAAGGACTGCATCCATGTTGGCATAGGTCTGGGCCATGACAAACACTTTGATCAGACTGGCTGAGTACAGTGACTGACTGTTCTGTTCAAACTCCTGATCACTGGTCAGATCCTTTACATAAACGCTCCATGTACCTCATAGGTTCCAAGAAGATCCGCAAGCCGTTTCTCAAGACCATCCATTCCCAGATCTTTCGTCTCGACTTTTCCGGATTTATCCACGGAAAATCCCTCCGGAGTCTCTCCCTCTTCCTGGAGCAGAACGCCGTTTTCTCCGCCAAAATAATAATATCCGTCAAACATCTGTCCTGCAGCATTCATTTCCAGATAATGGATACCTGGATCTGTAACCATTTTTCCATATTCATCAAAATAATACAGCCCGTTGTATGTTGTTTTGTCCACCACCAGCTCATCCATATAACGTACCTGTGGAGAGGCGCTGAGTTTTCCCAGATTGTTTACCATATAACAGCCGTCAAAAGAAACTTCCTCACCGCTGCCGTCTTTTGCCGGAGCCTTCAGATCGGTGATCTGGACCATATGCGAGTTTCCCGCTGTAAATTTACCGCTTTCGTCGTGATAATAATATCCATCAAAAACCGTTCCGTCGATCTCAAAATGATCAAAATAATACACTGCCGGAGTATTTTCTTTGGTTCCATCTTCATTCAGGCAGTAAAAGCCATTGCTTTTCAGAATATATTTCCCGTTTTCACCGGGAATTGGAAGTATCTGGGACTCCTCCGTAACAGAACCAAGGCTTCCCTGTGCCGTCTGCTGCACTGTTGTCGCAAAAACCGGCTGTGCGAGCATCACTGTGCTCAGACAAAATGCCAATGCTTTATATATTTTTTTTCGTCTCATATACTTCTTTCACTTTTCTTATGATCCTATTTTACAGTTTCTTGTCCTGATCCGGCATCCACACATTCCTCCAGTGATTTTCCAGATAAAGACTCTATAAGTATATCGGATTTCTCCGTTCTGTCAAGTAAACCTCTTCCAGAACGTCTCCACTGCACCTTCTACCGTATCCAGCCTGCAGCCTGTACGGTCCTGCCATTCCCTGGGAAAGATTTCCTGGTAATCCCGATCCCAGAAGCGGTCATCCAGAAGCAATATCACGCCTTTATCCTCTTTTGTACGGATCACGCGCCCGGCGGCCTGAAGCACCTTGTTCATACCCGGATAGCGATATGCATAATCAAAACCACAAGTGATTCTTTTTATTCGTAATACTCTTTCAGGATCTCACGCTGACTGCCGATCTGGGGAAGTCCGGTTCCTACGATCACTGCCCCGATCAGACTTTCCCCTGTCAGATCAACACCCTCAGAAAAAATCCCTCCAAGGACACAGAACCCTACCAGGGTACCTTCCCGTTCCTGAAATTCCTCCAAAAATCCTTCCCGTTCCTGTTCTGTCATATCCGGCGTCTGACACACGCAGCGCACCCAGTCTACGGAAAATTCTTCCTCATAAACCTGCAGTACGTCTTCCATAAGACGATACGACGGAAAAAACACCATATAATTTCCCTGCCTCTGCCAGACACATCTGGCAATATATCCGGCGATCTTCCGGTATTCTGCACGATTTCTCCGGGTATACCGGCTGCTTACGTCGCTGCCGATAAGAATCCTGCGGTTTTCTTTTGGGAAAGGAGACTGCACATAAATCCCATAGGCATCATGGTCTGTTGTCAAAAGCTCCCGGTAATAGAGCATGGGAAACATTGTAGCTGAAAAGAAAATTGCACTTTTTCCTTTTTTCAGGTATTCTCCCAGATTTTCTGCCGGGTTCACACAGAACAGCCTCAGACGAAATCCTTCTTCTACGCTGTTTTCGGTATATACTACATAATTTTCATCTACCAGCTCTGAAACATTTAAAAAATCACGCACTATAAAATAAAATTCCAGTATTTCCCTGCGTAGTTCTTCTTCCAGTTCTTTTTCCTCCAGTATTTCTTCCAGTTCACCTGATATCGTAAGAAATGTGATCGGCAGTACTCCGGGATTGGGCAGCACCTGATACCCTTTTCCTGTTTCCGCAAGATTCTCTTCCAGTTCCATCATCTGGCGATTTGCTTTATCCAGTGCTCTGGCCAGTTTTGAAAACCGCTTTCTTATCTTCTTTCGAAGTGCTACCAGACTCTGACGGGAAATACCGGCACTGTACATCTCTCTGCCACGTTCTACCAGATTATGTGCCTCATCGATCAGAAAAATATGATCCCCGGAAATATTTTCCCCGAAAAAACGTTTCAGATGAACATTGGGATCAAACACGTAATTATAATCACAGATGATCCCGTCTACCCAGATTGAAAGATCCAGACACATTTCAAAAGGGCACACCTGCCATTTTTCTGCATGAGCACGGATCACTTCTCTGGAATATACCTCTTCAGTGGTCCAGACTCATAAACCGCATCATTTACCCGGTCAAAATGCCCCTTTGCATAAGGACATTTCTCCGGTGTACATTCCGGAGTATCCTGAAAACACAGTTTTTCCTTTGCCGTGATCGCCGTTACCTTGAATTTCAGACCTTTTTCCCGCAGGATGTGAAATGCCTCCTGCGCCACAGTTCCTGTGATGGTTTTTGCGGTAAGATAAAAAAAGTGTTTCACCTTTTCCCTCACCGATGGCGCGCACGGACGGAAAAATGGCAGACATGGTTTTTCCCACACCGGTAGGCGCCTGAACAAATAAGGTCTTCCCGCTGGAAACCGTATGGTACACACCACCAACGATATCTCGCTGCCCTTCTCTGTATGGAAACGGAAACTGCAGATCCTTCATGGATGCATTTCTCTCTTTTTTCCAGTTAAGAGAATATGCGATCCATTTGTGATAGGCATCCAGAAGCTTCTGATACCAGCCTTTAAGCTCCTCTATGGAAAATTCCTCACGAAATCTCCTGGTTTCTTCTGTCTCAAGATGAGCATAGGTCATCTGAATGTGGATTTCAGAAATCCTTTCTTTTTCTCCCCAGATCAGTCCGTAACACATGGCCTGGGCACGGTGGACAGGTATTGGCATGTCCATTGCCTGGACATTTCCGTAAGTCCCCTTGATCTCATCAATATAAACGGCTCCGTCCTCTGTAAAGATCCCATCTGCACGGCCCTCGACCTGAATGACCACATCGTCGTATTCACTTTCTTTTTTCAGAGAAACCTCTGCCTGATAATCGCCCTTCATACTCCGCTGTATCTTGCGGTGAAGCCTTCCGCCTTTTAACATGGCTTCCTTATCTCCGGATGTCCCACTGCTGTTATCCAGATCTCCGCTCCTCAGTATAAATTCCACAAGATTTCTGACAGAAATCCGCACTCTTGGTTTTTCCATATTTTCACTCCCGGCAGCTACCGGAATTCCAGTCCGGCAGCTATTCTTTTTCCATGCTATACCAGGATTATACCATAAAATATGATCCGAAAGCTTCCCATAATAAAAAGGACGCATGTTCTGCTTTTCTTCTCATGAACTGCGCCCTTTTATCACCGTTTTTCTTTATTCATATTTCTCAACCTGCTGCATACTTGGAAAGAACACGATTAAAATCCTCATCTTCTCCGTAACACTTTACTGTCAGAGTCTTTGTCAGATCCAGACTCAAAAGTCCGAGGATCGACTTTGCATCAATGATAATACGGTTATAAAATACATCAATATCAAAATTACATCTGCTGGCTGCACTGACAAACTCCTGTGCACTTTTTTCATCCAGTTTGATCTGTTTCTCCATAGCTGACCGCCTGCCTTTCTGATTTTTTCATATTCCAGTTTTACACAAAAGTTAAGTTTTTGTCAATACTGTTTATTTCATATCAAACTTTTTTCGACACAATGTACAATATCTTTGTCTTTCCTTTGGAAATCCTGTTGAATTTGATTGTATTATTTTTAGATAAATCTTGGATTTTTCCAAAAAAATCGCCGCAGAACGGTATGTTACACGTACTGCGGCGGATTTAAATAAATCGGATATTCGGAATCCGCTTCGCTACTTCCTCATAAACAAAATCCGTTTCCGGATTTATATCAATCGGATATTCGAAATCCGCTTCGCTACTTTCTCATAAACAAATCCGTTTCCGGATTTTGTTTATATCCGTGTCAGAACAAAAATATCGTAGATTGCTCTGACTGCTTTTTCGAAATCACGATTCTCTACACCGATGATGATATTCAGTTCACTGGAACCCTGGTCGATCATTTTTACGTTTACATTTGCATGGGCAAGAGCAGAGAAGATCCTTCCTGCAGTGCCTCTCTGGGATTTCATTCCACGACCAACAACTGCGATCAGTGCAAGGTCAGATTCCATCTCCACAAAATCAGGCTGCACCAGACGGTGGATACCTGCGATAACCTGCTGCTCTTTCTCCTCAAATTCGTCCTGATGAACATATACAGTCATGGTATCGATTCCGGATGGTACATGCTCAAAGCTGATCCCCTGATCTTCAAATACCTGAAGTACCTTGCGTCCGAACCCAATCTCACTGTTCATCATGGATTTCTCGATATTAATAGAGCAGAAACCTTTCTTTCCGGCGATACCGGTAATAGTGAATTTCGGCTTCTTACAGGTGCTCTCTACGATCAGAGTACCTTTATCCTCCGGGCTGTTTGTGTTACGGATATTGATCGGAATTCCCTCTTTACGAACCGGGAAAATGGCATCCTCATGAAGAACAGTAGCTCCCATGTAGGAAAGCTCACGAAGCTCTCTGTATGTGATCGCTCGATAGGCTCCGGATTGTGAACGATACGCGGATCTGTTACAAGAAAACCGGAAACGTCCGTCCAGTTCTCATAAATATCTGCATGGATAGCCTTTGCAACCAGGGAACCTGTCACATCAGAACCACCTCTGGAAAATGTCTTTACTGTGCCATCTGCACATGCGCCGTAAAATCCCGGAATAACCGCATGCTGGGATTTGCTGAGTTTTTTGGAAAGGAGTTTATTGGTCTCCTCCGCTTCCAGATTACCAGCTTTATCAAAACGGATCACAGAAGCTGCATCCACAAAATCATATCCAAGATATGCAGCCATGATCTTACCATTGAGGAACTCTCCTCTGGATGCCGCATACTGGATTCCTGCCTGTGCACGGAAATCCTCATCGATCTTCTTGAACTCCTCCTCAAGAGAAAGGCTCAGTCCGAGTCCCTTAATGATCTCATAATATCGCGCCTTGATCGCATTGATCTTCTCAGTGATATCCGCCCCTTTGGATGCTGCGTCATAACATCCATAAAGCATATCCGTCACTTTGATATCCTCGTCAAATCTCTTTCCCGGAGCTGACGGAACTACATAACGGCGGCTCTCATCACTGCGGATGATATCGCCCACTTTCTGGAACTGCTCCGCATTTGCAAGAGAACTTCCACCGAATTTTACAACTTTTTTCATGATAACACCTCTCACCTGTAATTTCGACTTCCAGCGCCGCCTTTTCACCATTCACTGCAACGCTTTACCACAGAAACCTACGGCTATTTTATTGAATAATTTCTAATTTTGCAAGCCTTTCCGTAACATTTCTGCAAAAAAAAGTCAAATTATACAAGAGAAAAGTATCTCCTGACCTGTTTCTTATGCACAGTACTGCTTCAGAATGTTCTCGAGAGCTGCAGCGCTGCTTGTGTGACAGCGGCATACCGGAATGGATTTTTTCTTTGCTTCTTCTACTGCGCAGTTTACCATTTTGTGGGAAACGGTACTAGTGAACAGGATCATCAGATCCGGCACCCCGATTTTTTTCTTCATGGCTCCTTTTTCCTTGGCAAAAAACTTTCGCCTTGCATCCGAAGCCTTTGCAGATATCCTCATACTGACATACCATTCTTTCATTACCGCCTACAATTACAACGCTCATAATTCACTCTCCTTTGATCTCTGAACTTTTATATGACTGTTTTAAGGTTATTTTAAACTAACTTTACTTTTAAAATATTGAGTTAGCACTTGCTAACTCATTTATTATAATACCATCTCACAAAAAGTTTGTCAAAGGTAATTTTAAATTCTGTCTGATTTTTTATATCCTGTGATCTCACATACTGTAAGTATGCCGTTTTTTACCTGAAAATGAACATCCATTCCTGCAAAAGGCATTCCGTATATCCTCTCCGGATCCTTCTGGTAGGCAGGCCTCGGATCCTCTCTGAGCACGCCTTCCAACGCAGTAAGCTTATCCTCCGGAATCCTTACCTTCCATTCTTCCGGGATCTCTACCTGCAGAAAATGCTGCTCCACCTTCGTCGCAAAGCCGCCCAGCGCTTCCGGATGGCAGTCTGCCACAGGCAGATATGGCTTGATATCATAGATGGGGGTTCCGTCCATCAGGTCCGCACCGGATACGATCAGTACAGGAGCCTCTTTGCTTTCCATGTCGATCTTTTCAAGCTTCACACAGGATAATCCTACAGGATTGGGACGGAAGGGCGATCTGGTGGCAAATACGCCCATCCTTTCATTTCCGCCCAGACGTGGCGGACGTACCGTAGGTGACCAATTCTCACGGATCGCCTGAGAAAATTCCCAGAGCAGCCAGATATGTGAAAAATCTTCCAGCCCCTTCACCGCTTCACGTACCCGGTATTCCGGTTCAAAAACAATACAGGCTGTCAGTTCTTCCACTCGACCGCTCTGACGCGGGATTCCGAATTTTGTCGGAAAATCACTTCTGATCCTTGCGATTATCTTCATATCCCTATTCTCCCTTTCACTTGCCAGATATACACCTCATGCGCCTGTTACATAATTCTGCTTTCAATGACTGTCATGTCATTTCCGTCAGATCCTCTTGTAGGCAACACAGTTTTTTTGCCGCTTGGCCTGATAGAGAAGTCTGTCCGCTTCCATCACTCCATCTCTGACCTTACAACTTCCATATACACCTCCCACGCTCATGGAAAGCCGGATTTCTTTGTATTCCGGCACATCTGCCATTGCGATCTCTTCCCGGATATCTTCCAGCTTCTGCTGAAATACCTTTTCCGGGATTTCTTCAAACATCAGAAGAAATTCGTCTCCTCCATAACGCAGTACCACGTCATCTGCCCGCACATGCTCAAAGATCGTTCTGACAATGGTACAAAGCGCCGCATCTCCAGCTACATGGCCATAGCTGTCATTGATCTGTTTAAAATTGTCCACGTCGATCATAGCTATAGCCCCCATCTTATCCAGGGATTTCAGCTGTTCCTCAAAATATCTCCGGTTTCTGGCACCAGTCAGCGGATCTTCATATAATTCCCGGTTGAATCTGCTGATCTTATCAATCAGAGATCCGCTTCCATAAGCTCCCAGAAAGATCTTATCCGTCATTTTAAAGACCATTTCCATGACAAGAGGTGTCCCGTCTATAACCACATATTTGGCGATTACCTGATAAATGTCATCATTGACGAACTCAAATTTCGTCATTCTGTTTTTGCGGGCAAAAACTTTGGCAGAAATACAGTTCTCACATCTTCTGCCTTTATTCCACACTGCAAAGCATTTATGTTCTGTTTCATAAGAACAATCATCTGAGCCAACTTTTACCGGAGCTGTACGGCTGACATCCACCAGTCTTACAATGTCAAAAACCGTCTTCAGAATTTCTATTTCTTTATTTACTTCCTGGGCAGTCATAACTACGCCCTTATCTTTATTCATAGTATTTTCCTGCGTTTCTGAAATTATTATATACATCCATGATAACACATCGTACATCAATTCACAATTGTATTTCATCGTCGTTTATGCTATTGTATAGTGTATAAGAAGTAATATTTTTATCAGGAGGTTTCATATGGCACAGAGACGTACAAAGATAGAAGTACTCAATGAGAAAATTTCCAAAGTAGATTCCAAGATTGCTGCCTGCACCGAAAAGATAGCAGCGCTGGAGGATGAAAAAACTGCACTGGCAGCTCAGCTGGATGAGATCCGCAAAGCTGAAAAAAAGGCAAAGGAAGCTGCTGAACTGAAACGTCTGCTCAAGCTGATGCAAAAAAAAGACATTTCCGTAGAAGATCTGGAAGCCATGATCTCCAGGGAAGCCTGAAACAGATCCTCAGCAAACAAAAAACCGGTTTACGAAGAATTTTTTCTTCCAAACCGGTTTTTTTGCGATCTTTCTATGATACGATCTGTATATTTCTGCAATCTTTATATTCTTTGGAACAGCTTTCCGTCAGGATCACTGCTCCGTCAAATGAAAAGAACGTCACCGCACTGATCTGTCCGAATTTGGAGCTGTCAGACACTACGTACTTTTCCAGACACTGCTCCATGGCGGTTCGCTTTACCAGTGCTTCATTGGATTCCGGCGTGGTAAAGCCTTCTCTCTGAGTCATCCCGTTGGTCCCGAAAAAGCCCTTTGTAAAATGATAATTCTTCAGCATTTGCATGGCCTGACTTCCGATCACAGCTTCCGTAGATCCCTTCAGTTCTCCGCCGATCAGCAGCACACGGACTCCCATCTGAGCCAGAGCCCTGGCATGGGAAACACCATTGGTGACAAAAGTCGCCCCGGAGCCTTCCAGATGCTCCAGCATATATCCGGTAGTCGTTCCCGCATCCAGATACACAAAATCTTCCGGACGGATCAGAGCTGCCGCATAGGCTGCGATCTTCTTTTTTTCTTCAATATTCAGCTCAACTTTCTGGGCTACGGTAGGCTCATAGGCATTGACAGTATGTTCCAGTGCCACCGCACCGCCAAAAACCCTGGTCAGCTTCCCCGCCTTGTAAAGCGCCGTGATGTCTCTGCGGACCGTAGATTCCGATGCATCCAGGATATCTTTCAGTTCTGTTACCGTAACACTGTTTTTTTCTCTGAGAAGGCCGAGTATGATCTCGTATCTCTGCTCCGTCAGCATTCCTTTTCCTCCTTCAAAAAGACATCCCGATCGACCGGACCGGGATGCCTTCTGTTCACTCATTCTGAGATTACAGGTTCTCCTGCATGAATTTGCTTACTGCCTCGTATGCTGCATCCTCATCTGCACCATCGAATGTAAAGGTAACCTCATGTCCCTTCTTTACGCCAAGTCCCATAAGTGCAAGAAGCTTTCTGCACTCTACAGTCTTGCCGTCCTTCTCGATAGTGATCTTGGACTCGAAACCTTTTACAAGCTTCACAAGCTCTCCGGCCGGACGTGCATGGATTCCTTCGTTATCTGTTACTACATACTTGAATTCTTTCATTTCTTTATCCTCCAGTTTTCATTTTAATTTAAAAAAATTTAAGCAACTTTTTTCTTCAGTACCCCGAGAAGTACAGCTGAGATCAGAGTTCCCACAACCAGTGCGACCAGATACATCATTGCATTACCTACAACCGGGAATACGAAGATTCCGCCATGTGGTGCCATCAGTGTACAGTTGAAGAACATGGAGATCGCTCCAGCTGCTGCGGAACCGACGATACAGGACGGAAGTACATGGACCGGGTCAGATGCCGCAAAAGGAATCGCACCTTCTGTGATAAATGCAAGTCCCATAATAAAGTTGGTCGGTCCTGCCTCACGCTCTTCTTTTGTAAATTTGTCTTTAAACAGCAGGGATGCGAGTGCGATGGCACACGGAGGAGTCATACCTCCCACCATACTGCTGCCATAATGTCATAGTTGCCTGCCGCAATAGCTGCTGTACCAAATACATATGCTGCTTTGTTGAACGGGCCGCCCATATCAATGGCCATCATACCACCAAGAACCAACCCTAAAATTACTTTACTTGAATTTCCCATGCCTGTCAAGGCATTATTTAATCCTGTATTAATACCGCCCATGATCGGCTCTACAACGAAGGTCATACAGAGTCCCATAAGAAGGACACCAACAACCGGATAGATCAGTACAGGCGCTATTTTTTCCAGTGCTTCCGGAAGCTTATCACAAACCTTACGAAGTCCAAGGATCAGATATCCTGCAAGGAAGCCTGCAAGAAGTGCTCCGAGGAAACCGGATTTTCCGTTTGCCGCGATCATACCGCCCACAAGTCCAACTGCAAGTGCCGGTCTGTCACCGATGGCCATTGCAATAAATCCGGCCAGGATCGGAAGCATGAAACCAAATGCGGTTCCACCAATGTTTTTCAGAACAGCCGCTACCGGTGTGATGGTACCAAAGTTTGCTCTCTGGTCTGCAGGAAGGGAACTCAAATCTACACTTAAACCATCGATCAGGAATGCTAGAGCGATCAGGATACCACCGCCTACAACCAGTGGAAGCATATGAGATACCCCGTTCATCAGCTGCATATAGATCTTGTGGCCTGCTCCGCCGCCTGCTTTTGCATTTGAGGAAGAGCTCTGACTGCCTGCTGCTGCATGATATACCGGAACATCTCCGGAAATCGCACGTTCAACAAGCTGGTCCGCTTTGCTGATTCCATCTGAAACCTGACATTCGATGACTTTCTTTCCATCGAAACGATCCATGGGAACCTTGGCATCTGCAGCTACAATGATGCAGTCTGCTCCCGGATCTCCTGATCCGTAAGTACATTTTTTGCTCCACCGGAGCCTCGTGTCTCTATTTTAATGAAACAGTCTTTCGCCTTTGCTGCTTTTTCCAGTCCCTCTGCTGCCATGTAGGTGTGGGCAATACCTGTGGGGCAAGAAGTAACTGCCAGCAGTTTAGCTCTGGCTCCTTCGGAACTTCCTGTATCTGCCAGTCTTTCATCAATATCTTTTTTCTCCTCATCGGCCTTGTCGATGATCTCCATAAATTCATCTACAGAACCTGCGTTGCGTAAGGATTCTGTAAAATTATCATCCATCAGCATTACGGAAAGCTTGCTGAGTACATCCAGATGAATGTTATCTTCTGTATTCGGTGCTGCGATCAGGAAAAGAAGGGTAACCGGCTCATCATCCAATGCCTCAAATTCCACGCCGTTTTTTACTACCATGGCAGCAAGTCCCGGTTTCTTTACCGCATCACATTTTCCATGAGGAATAGCGATTCCCTCACCGATTCCTGTCGTACTTTCTTCCTCTCTTAAATACACCTGTTTCCGATAAGCTTCCCTGTCACTGATCTTTTCACTTTTTACCATAAGATCTACGGCCATGTCCAGAGCTTCAGATTTCGTCTTCGGTGCAGCATCCAGTGATATGCTTCGTTTGTCAAGCAGATCTGTGATTCTCATCTTCCCTTCTCCTTTCTTCTTTACCCCTCTGTTACCTGTTCATATACTGCCTGAACCTCTTCCCTTGTGGCAAGATTTTCAGAAAATGCACTTGCGCTTCCTGCGGAAATTCCCATATGGAATGCATATTCGTGATCCTGTTTTTCCATCCAGCCTGCCATAAAGCCTGCTACCATGGAATCTCCGGCTCCTACGCCGTTTACCAGTGTTCCTTTCGGCGCCGGTTTCTCAAACACCTGACCGTTTTCTGCTACCAGGACAGCTCCCTCACCGGCCATTGAGATCAGCACGTTTCTGGCTCCTTTTTCCTGGAGCTTCTTTCCGTAAGGGATCACATCCTGACGGTTCTTAAGCTCTACGCCGAAGATTTCTCCAAGCTCATGGTTATTGGCTTCACCAGGAACGGATGATACTTCAGGACATTTACAAGAAGATCTCTCGTTGCATCCACAACGATCATCACGCCTTTTCCGTCCAGTCTCGCCATGATCTTCTCATACATATCATCCGGCATAGATGAAGGAATACTTCCTGCCAGAAAAAGCACATCTCCCTCTTTCAGTATGTCAAGCTTCTTCATCAGCTCCTGAACCTTTTCAGCGCTGATCTCCGGTCCCATTCCGTTGATCTCAGTTCCATCAATAGATTTCAGCTTCAGGTTGATCCTTGAAACGCCTTCCGGGATCCTGATAAAATCAGATTTCACTCCCATCTCCTCAAGCTTTCTTACAATCTCATCTCCGACGAATCCTGCCATGAAACCAAGTGCTGTATTCTCGATCCCAAGATTCATCAGCACGGTGGAAACGTTGATCCCCTTTCCGCCCGGAAGCATCAGCTCAGAGCTTGTCCGTTGGTAAGTCCGAGTTTAAAATCCTCCACGGAAACGATATAGTCCAGAGACGGATTAAAAGTAACTGTACAGATCATTTTTTCTCCTCCCATATCTTTTATCCTGCGGTTTTTGACCGCTTTTTGTTGTTTTTCATTTGTTGAACTCAGTATACTTCCAAATTCATTCAAAGTCAATCAAATTACTTCACAAAATTCATGAACGTTTTTGGTTGAGTTTGCACAAAAAACGTGCATCAACCTTAGCTTTCCCTAGTTAATGCACGCTTATCTCTGACTGTATTGGTCACTTTCATTCAAATTCCATCACCTTTCCTGAATGTGATAGTTTCGCAATAACATTTATCTGGTTTGTTTCTTATTCGCAGTATCTCTGACCATCTTCCGATATCTTCTCATCAGCTCCCTTGTCACTTTGTCTTCCTCAAACCGGATTCCTCCGATCTGACGCACCGGCATGATTCCCATCAGGGAATTGGTGACAAAACATTCCTCATACCATTTAAGATCCTGAATATAGATATAGGCTTCTTCCACCTCTTCCGTGTCACAGAGATATTCACGGAGGATTCCCGGAAGAAGTCCGCAGCTGACTTTTGGTGTATAGATCACGCCTTTTCGCACAAAGAATACATTACTTACTGTCCCTTCCGATATCTGTTTCTTTGTATTCAGAAATAACCGTTCATCCATTCCTGCTGCTGTAGCATTACGTTTTTCCAGGATACAATCTCCGTAATTCATGGTTTTGTGATATACAAGAGGTGATGTTTCATTTCGTTTTACCTTGCTGACATCCATGATAAAGCCTTTTTCATAATTCTCCGGCGTATAATGATTGGCACGAAGAGAATACACTACATTTTCCTTTGTAAGCATAAGCTTCAGCGCACAATGTTCCAGTCCGTCAAATTCTTTCTGCACCTCCGGGCGTTTTTTTTGTTCTTCCAGATATTCTTCGATCCTCCCGGCTGTGATCCCACGTACTGACGGATCACCCAGCTTCAGGAAATCTGCCGCCCGTTCCAGTCTTTTCAGATGCTTTTCCAGAAGTATGGGGGTTCCCTTTTCTATTCCTATGGTCTCAAATGCTCCCAGACCGAACTGAAAACATTCATCTAAGGTTATGTTGTTCATTTCCTTTGACCTCCTTATGAAGTGTCCCTGTCAGATTCTCTGATCTGTCCACAGAGCCTTTCACTTTTACCGTTCTGTATGTTTCTCTACTGCAGTGCATCCAGGATTGCTTTCGCCTTCTGTAGAGTCTCCTCATACTCAAATTCCAGATCTGACTCTGCTGTGATCCCGCCGCCAACGCCAAGGTGATATTTTCCGTTTTTATGAAGAGCTGTACGGATCACGATGTTGAAATCGCAGCTTCCGTCCAGTGTCAGATAGCCGATAGAGCCTGTATAAAGATTTCGCTTGCCGTGTTCCAGCTCGTCAATAATCTCCATGGCACGGTATTTCGGCGCACCGGTAATAGAACCGCCGGGGAATGCAGCTCCAGAAGATCCATAACATTTTTTCCGTCTTCCAGTTTTCCTTCAATATCCGATACCAGATGAAAAACCGTAGCGTATGCTTCCACTGTAAAAAGCTCGGTTACCTTCACGCTTCCCGGTGTACACACCCGGTTCAGATCATTTCGCTCCAGGTCTACGATCATAAGAAGTTCACTCTTATCTTTTCCGGAATCCTGAAGCTCCCGACGGAGCATTTCATCTTCCTCAGATGTTACGCCACGTTTTCTTGTTCCCTTTATAGGACGGGTATTTACATGACGGTCTTTCATCTTCAGAAAACGTTCCGGAGATGCACAGACGATCTGATAATCTCCGAAATCCAGATATCCGCCGAAAGGAGACGGATTATTTTTCCGAAGATCGTAGAAAACATCCAGAGGTGGTTTTTCGCTTTCAATGGTCAGCTGCTGCGTCATATTGGCAATATAGATATCACCCTCTATAATATAGCGGATCATCCGTCTACTGCCTGCTTGTATTCTTCTTTTTCAAAATTGGGATGAACCTGGATCCTGAATTTCTCACGGTGAGAATTTTCCGTGACCATCTTGTTTCCGGATTCCTTTTTTTCCCCTGTTTCCGATCCTTCCTGTTTCCCCGCCTCTGTAAATTCCCGGATTGCTTTTTCCATCGCTCCGATTTCTGCTGCAGCGTCTGCACTGATTCCATTTGACACAAGATAGGTTCTTTTTTCCTGACAGTCTTCTATGATAAAACAGTCATAAAACGTCAGAACTGCCTCCGGAACAGTCACAAGATCCTTTTCTCCGGATGGTACTCCCATCTGTTTTCTTCCGTAATCATAGGAAAAATATCCTACTGCACCGGATACGATGGGAAGTCCGCTGTTATTTTTGTCTTCATGGGTATTTAAATATTCCCGCATATAGTCTTCAAAGGTTGTTTCTGTTTCCGGCCTTCCGTTGATAGTAAAGTTCTCTCCGTCCTTTACCAGCTTCAGATACGGACATCTTCCGATCACGGAATAATGTCCCAGCTCATTGACAAGGGAGGAATCCAGAAACGCTGCTCCGGGTTCTCTCTCGTAGATCCGAAAAATGTCCACTGCCGGGATATATGGGGTCAGTTCTTTTATTCTTCGCTGATTTTTGTACATATTTTTACTCCTCCTTCTGAAAATTCTCCGCGATCCTGCAAAAATTCTCAAGAAGCTCATGTCCATATTCCGTAAGAACGGCTTCCGGATGGAATTGCACACCATAGATAGGCAATGCTTTATGGGAAATTCCCATAACAGCACCATCATCAGAAAGCGCATCCACCTGATACTCCTCCGGAATGCTGTCTTCCCGCACGATCAGGGAATGGTATCTTGTCACCTTGTATTTCTCAGGCAGGCCTGCAAACACTCCTGTTCCGTGGTTGTGGATCTCTGTTACTTTTCCGTGCATGGGACACACTCCCTTTTCCACTACTGCTCCCGCACAGTGGCCAATCACCTGATGGCCCAGACAGACACCAAGAACAGGAATCCTTCCCTGAAATCTTTTTACGGTATCTACGCAGAGCTTCGCATCCCAGGGACGCTTCGGTCCCGGAGAAGGATGATTCCTTCCGGGTTCAGCTCTTCCAGCTCCTCCAGGGTGATCTCGTCGCAGCGTCTGACCAGGATCTCTCTTCCAAGCTCCTGAAAATATGCCTTGAGATTATAAACAAATGAATCGAAATTATCGATCATCACATACATGCTTTTTTCCTCCATATCAAGCAGATATTTAAGACTCTCTTTATCGTCTGCTCACAAAAAAAGGGATAACGACGGCATGCCAAAAAGACATGCACAGTCGTTATCCCCTTGCGGTCCGTAATCTGTACGTTCTAATATAAATTGTACTGCTGATTATTTCTGCTTCTTGGTTTCCTCATAATGATGGATGTCTGCCAGTACAGCGTTTACATCAAGTCCGTGTACCATACATGCCTCCTCAAGAGACTCACCAATAGAAGACGGACAGCCGATGCAGTGCATTCCTTCCTGCATAAGAATGTATGCGATCTTCTCATCGTATGCAAGCATCTCGCCCATTGTTGTTTCCTTTGTGATTTCCATGATCTATATTCTCCCTTCTGGATCTGTAATCTTACCCGGAATCCCGGTTTCCTGGTTTCCTGGTTTTTTCCGCAGTTATAATATCATTATAACTGTATCTTCCATAATTGCAAGCCTAAATTTATTCTTTTCATTTTCTGTATTATACCCACTCAGGCAGTAGTTTCCTTTTTTCCCCTGCTCCACTTTTTCATCACATAAATATAATACGGGATCAGAGGGATCAGCGCTGCGATCCATGCGGCAGGATCTGCCAGACATACACCTGCAAAACTTGTTTTTCCTGCAACAAACATAACGATCGCACTTCTTGCCGCCAGTTCAAACACACCGCCCAGCATGGGAACCAAGCCATATCCCAGTCCCTGAAGTCCGTTTCTGTAGAGAAAGATACTTCCAAGGAACGGATATGCCCAGAATACCGTATGAAAATAAGTAACAGAAACATTAATAACATCCGTCTGGGATTTGTCAATAAATAACCAGGTCATGTACTTTCCGAAAAAGAACATAATGATCATAGTGATCACACTCCAGATCAGGATCATGATCTGGGTATATTTCATTCCTGCTTTTACACGGTCCATCTTTCCGGCGCCCCGGTTCTGTCCTACATAGGTTGCCATCGTCGCACCAAAAGCTACAAATACAGTTGCAATAATATTCTGTATTTTTCCCGCAGCGGAAAATCCTGCCATATATACAGAACCGTAAATATTTACCGCACCCTGCACAATAATGGTTCCGATCGCTGTGATGGAAAACTGAAGTCCCATGGGAATACCAAGGGCCAGCAGATAACGGAAGCTGGTAAAAGAAACTTCAAAGTTTTCTTTCTTCAGATGCAGGATCGGGAACTTTTTGATAATATAGATCAGGCAGCAGACTGCGGAAATTGCCTGCGCGATAACTGTAGCATAGGCACAGCCTTCCACTCCCATCCCGATTTTTACAATAAACAGAATATCCAGGAACACATTGATCACTGCCGAAATGATCAGAAAATACAGCGGAGATTTTGAATCTCCAAGTGCACGGAGAAACGCTGCCAGTGAATTATATGCCGCTGTTACGATCAGGCCTGCATAAATAATTCCCATATATCCCTTCACAGATCCCATCAGATCCTCCGGTGAATTCATCAGCCGCAGAATCGGTTCATTCAAAGCCTCAAAGCCAATGGTCATCACAATGGCAAAGGCTGCTGCCAGATAAATGGACATAGCTACGTAATGACGCATCTTATCATATTGCTTCGCCCCGAACCACTGGGATACCAGAATGGCAAAGCCACTGCTCAGTCCGTTAAGCCATCCGGTAACAAAAAACATCAGTGAACCGGTGCTTCCGATTGCAGCCAGCGCATCTACTCCCAGGAACTGACCCGCAACAATGGAATCCGCAATGTTATAAAACTGCTGAAAAATATTTCCGAGACACATGGGAATCATAAAGCGGATGATCAGGCTCACCGGATTTCCCACGGTCATATCATTGGTCTTGTCCTTTGTCAATTTCATCCAACTCCTTTTCTACAAATATAACTATCTTTTATTTTTTAAAAACAATCAATTTACTGATCACATAATTCAATACGATCACAACCACCTGAGCAACAAGTTTCACTGCCATGCTGTTAAATCCAAGCCAGGTGATAAATACCGCAAGGATTGCTTCCTCCACAATCAGCGTAAAGAGCCGGCCTCCGAAAAACGAAGCCATCTGCTTTAAAAATCCGGCGGCGGAATCCACCTGCCCGTCGAATACCCATGTCCTGTTTGTAAAATATTGGAACAGTACGCAGACCACCCAGCAGATCACATTGGCGATCAGCGCATTCATGCCCAGGCCCTTATCCAGCCATGCATACAACGCAATGTTCAGAAAAAATGTGAGCCCTCCAAAGAACAGATACATCAGAACTTCCTTATGTTTCTTATAAAAAGGTTCCAATATATTCAGCACCGGAAGATGCATCAGTTTATCAAAAATGTCCTTCTTTTCCTCCACATCCATATCCTTTCTCCTATTCAGTTTAAGCCGTAGCTTTATCATATGTAAACTTATATAACATAGCAAAAAATATCCTGGATGTCAACGCATTCCAGGATATTTCTATAGTTTGTTTCTTTAATGTTTTTATCTATATTCTGTCATCAGTTTGTAAAGACCTTTTACAAAAATTTCGGTCATTTTCTGCAGACTCTCAATGCTTAAAAATTCATTTGCTTCATGAGCCAGTTCTTCCTCATACGGAAACAGCGGCCCAAATGCCACAGCATTAGGAAGTGCCCTTGCATAGGTAGCTCCGCCAATAGCCATTGGCTCTGTATCCATATCCCCTGTCACTTCCTGATAGGCCTCCATCAGACACCGGATCAGTGCTGAGTCCTTTTTATGGTATACCGGAGCCAGATAATCTACTTCATTATAAAAGAAGCCATATTTTTTCAGCTGTCTCTCCAGCAGCTCCCGAATATCATTATACTCCACAGATGCAGGATAACGAATATTACACTGCAGAAAAATCCTTCCATTTTCATCCATATTCACAGTTCCCACATTAAACGTCAGTGCCCCTGCGGAATCCTCCATGGCACAGCCCAGACGCTCTCCGTCATAATCCATTCCTATGGCCTGATGAAAACATTTCATATAAGAAGCATGAGAAAGTTTTTCGCCAAATTGTCCCAGCGTTTCCAGAAGACAGGAAACTGCATTAAACCCTTTTTCCGGACTCATACAATGTGTACTGATCCCTCTGACTGACAATTTCAAAAATCCATCTGTGATCTTTGCTGTAACCTGTTCCGGAAGCGCAATGCTTTTTACTGCCGCCTTCGGATCTTCACATTTCAGAAGACAGGACGCCTCGTCCGGAACAATATTTCTGCTACGTCCACCTTTTAATTCCACAATTTGTATCTCTGCTCTTTCATCCACAGATTCCACAGAAGAAAGATCAAAGTCAAGAAGTCCTTTTTCGCAGTATAAAAGTGGAAAATTAGCATCTGGTACGATAGATACCTGTGGAAGTATTTCTGCATGATCCAGATAATAACGAATACATTGCCAGCTCTCTTCCTCATCGGTTCCCACAATCATGCGAAGACAGGTATCTTTTGGAATCAACTGATTATCTGCAAGATATTTCATAGCAAAAAGTGAAGACACCAGAGGGCCTTTATCATCTGAAGTTCCTCTTCCATAAAGCTTTCCATCTTTTTCCACAGGATCAAACGGATCTGTGTTCCATCCCTCTCCTGCACTGACCACATCTGTATGGCAGAGGATTCCGATCATCCTGTTTCCCTCTCCGGCAGTGATCTCTCCGGCATAACCATCATAATTTTTTACCTGAAATCCCATTTGCTGTCCCATTCTAAGGACGTACTCCAGAGATTTTTGGATATTTTTTCCAAAAGGTGCTCCTTTAGATGGTGCATCCTCAAAAATCCCGGGAATAGCTACCAGTTCTTTTAGACATCTGACCATTTCCGCTGTATTTTTTTCTACATATTCTCTAGCCATTTATTTATCACCTTTTTTTACCAGTCTCCACACCAGATACAGGATTCCGGAAACCAGCATTCCATTGATAAAAGAAATTCCCACAGTCAAAAACGTAGCTGCAAAACCAAGAGCCCAGGTCACGATTCCAGCCACTGACCATCCTTCACGTAATGTAAAGTTCTCTGCTTTTCCTTTCCCAAGGCTCCAGTATTCCACAATAAACAGAGCAATGATCGGCATAAACGCATTTCCAAGAAGTGTAAGAAATCCCTCAAAATTTCCGGCTACACCAACAGCTGCCAGAACTGTTCCCACAGCTCCAAGTATAACCGTTGCCATAGAACGGCCGCTTTCTTTCAGATTGAATACCATAACTGCATTTAAGCCTGCACTGTAGGCATTGGTAGTATTCGTTGTCCAGGTTGCCAGGATCAGTACGACCATTCCAAGGAACGGAAGGCCAATATTAGAAAATACAAGTGAAATGTCATACTGCTGGGCAATTCTCGTCATTACCGCTCCGAGAATAAGCATAGCCATTCCTGCCGGCATCACACCGATAGCAGAAGAAAGGACTGTATCTTTTCTTGTTCTCTGATATCTGGTAAAATCAGGTGCATTCAAGGCGCCGGTGGCCATAAAACTGATAGTAAGTACAACTCCATCTGCAAAGCTCATGGCCGGATCTTCGATAGTCATACTTAAATTTCCGGTTCCGAAACGCTGGATTGCTACCACACACCCGATCACAGTTACGATCACAAGTGCAGGAATGGCAATCTTATTCAGTTTATCCAGAGCATTGATTCCATATACAGCTGTAACCAGCATGATTATTCCCCACACAACCGTTGATACCGGAATCGGGATTTTTACTCCTGTGCTTGCTTCGATCAGATTGGAAAATGCAGAGCCACAGACACCGTTCTGCACTGCAAACCAACCGATCATGGAGATCATAAATAATGCAGAGATCAGCTTTGATGATCCCTGTTTTCCAAAAACGCCAGATGCAACAACACATGTCGGTACACCAAGATCACTTCCCATGATTCCACAAAATATCATCAACGCCACGATCACTGCATATCCGATTACCCCTGACCAGATGGCCTGAGACATCGGCATAGACTCTGCCAGGATTCCTCCCAGCATCAGACTGGGCACACAGATCATAATTCCCGCCTGGATCATGGCAACATCTGCCCAGCTTTTTCTCTCTTCCATCGGAACCTGTTCCAATGTGACAGATTCCACATTTCCTGTTTTCTTTTCCTGTTCCACTCTCATACCTCTTTATTCTTTTTTATCTCCAGCATAGATTCGATCCGCACAGCCAGAGAAATGATCTCATGAAAAAGCAACGGCTGTTCTTCCACATCAAGATAATTTCTCAGACGGTTAATACGATAACGGATCGTATTCTCGTGCTGTTTCAGTTTTTTGGCAGTTTTTTTAAAATCTCCATTGCACTGTACATACGCCCTTGTTGTAAGAAGCATGTCCTCCATGCCTTCTTCCGTTGTTTTCGCCGCAATCTCTCGACAAAATTCGTCATAAAATTCCTGCATTTCCCGACTTCCCTGATAGGCAAAAGAAGCTGCTGCGGAGACAATGATCATAGACCTGCTGCCTCCGGTCCGATGCCTGTGCCATGTCCAGGGCGTCTCCTGCTTCAAGAAGTGTTCGTTCTACTCTGTATCTGGCATAAGGTCTGCCAATTCCAAGTCTGCGGTTATGATAGCTTCTCAAAAGCTGTTCACACACTACATTTTTATGCTGTTCCAGTTCCTTCCTGGAATCTGCACTCAAAATACAGATATCATAGTTATCCGCCGGAATAAATATATCAAAAGATGAACAGACTTCTCCTGTTTTTTTTCTTTGTGTGATCTTCCGCCGTTCATCCCGGATATAAACAGCCTGTACGTACTCCCTGATCCCCGGATTAATGCTAAAAAGGATCTTCATTCGCTCCTGGGGCAGAGTCCTCGATGCTAGGATCTTATCCAGTTTCAGCTGATTAAGCACATTTGTCTGTTCTTCCAGGATACATTGATTAATAACTCCAAGGACCTCTGCATAAGAAATATCTTCCCTCATACAGATCACAGGAAACTGCTTCTCTTCACAGAAAGCAAGCATTTCTTTCGAAAAAAGCTCTGCTCTCTCCTCCATCATCACACAGAGCCCACTGCAGTTTCCTTTTACAAGAAGCGCCAGAACCTGCATCAGTTCTTCTGATTTCGGCTGAAACTGCAAAAGAGATGTGATAAAAAATCTCCAGGTGCCAGAATATCTTTCTCCAGCACATCCTCTTTAAATGGCGCATCAAAAACAGATGCCCGCTTTACGATCCGGCCAAGTCCGGCCCGTCCTGACAAAATTTTTACATTCTCAAACAAAGGTGCATTTAAAACCTGCAATAAAGATATGTTCATATTATTTATTCTCTGAATGCAGCCAGCTCTTTCAGATATGGATCTGTTATTCTCCCTTCATCCATGATCTGTACACCATCAAGCCATACAGAAGAATTCAGGCAAATGCCATCACAGTGGGATTTTGCATCCTGTCCGTGCGGCGGAGCGTCAAATGGGCTGACATAACCAATTCCCCACTCTGTGGATCCCCATACACGCTCATCCTCCACAATATTGCCGGTAAGAACCGCTCCTGGATTAAACCCATACGCAATATGTGCAAGCTTGAACATTCCCTCATCTTCAAAGCTTTTCAAATGCTCTTCAAAAATGGCTGCATCACGGCCTCCTTCAATTTTTACGATTTTACTGTTTTCAATTGTAAGACGGATCGGCGCATCCGGTGTGGTTCCAAAAGGTGGGGTTACAGATCCGTCAAAAACGATCACGCCATTGATGCTTCCAAATCGCGGCACAACATTGATCTGTCCTGTAAGCATATGGATTCCTGGTACTGTTGCGTTTCCGCAGTCACATGCTGTATAATGGCCAGGATCGATTTCAAATGATATATCACATCCAGCCGGAGTTGTGACACGCATGTTCTTTGCATTTTTTGTTTTTTCAGTGATCGCAAGCATAAATTTTTTTGAGCTGCTCTGTCTCCACATTGCCGATGGTACGGATCATGAGTCAGGGTTAAAATCTACCAGACACATGTAACGCATTTTTTTGTTCTCTGCTTCTGCACGCTCAAATGGTGTGGAATAAAGGAGCCACTGATGATTAAATTCGATCCATACATCTGCACAGAGAAGTGCTGCACTTAACGCATCGACCGGAAGATCCGGATCTGCTGCTTTTCCTACTCCCCCTGGTGTGGGAACTGAAATTACCATTGCATGTGCTCCTGCATTTTTTGCACTGTTTTTTACTGCTTCTACAACCGATGCATCCGAATCATCATCTGCTGTGATGATCACAGTTTCTTCAGGCTTCACGCCAAAAATTTCTTTTACCAGCTTATCTGCTGCTGTTTCAAGTGTGATATCCATGTTTTTTCCTTTCCAATTCGTGGTGTCCCGAAAAATATTTATCTGATCTTTAACTTTTCCAGGTCACTGTAATTGTTTAACATGATAGCACAGTGATTTTTTAATTTGTATGGAATTATTCCAAAATACAGAACAGAAATTTGTAATTTTTTCAAAAATAAGCCATGGCTTATTTTTTGCCATGGCTTATGGAGATCATCATTTATGCTTTTATCGCCCAGCGCATCTTCGTTGATCTGGCACGTCCATTCTGAGCGCATTCCTGAGCAGACGGTCGGATCACATCTTTGGAATAATCAGAATAAATTCCTTCTTTGTATCCCTGTTTCAGTGCTTTCTTTACCAGTTTGTCTTCTCCGGAATGGAAGGTAAGGATTGCCACACGTCCGCCTGGTTTCAAAGCTCCGGGGAGTTTTTCCATAAAATCATAGAGAACCTCGAATTCCCGGTTTACATCGATACGCAACGCCTGGAAAACCCTCTGGCATGTTTTTTTGACCGTGTCTTTTTTCTCTTTTTCCGGAAGAAAATCCAGAGTCTTCTCGATCACTTCCCGAAGTTTCGTGGTGGTATCTATGCGGTTGCCCTTACGGATCTCATCGGTAATGGCTCTGGCGATTTCCTCACAGTACGGCTCATCGGAATTCTCATCCAGCATTCCGGCAAGTTCTTCTCTGGAAATGGTATCCAGACGCTCCGCCGCACTGATCCCGGACTCCTGGTTCAGTCTTAGATCCAGAGGTCCGTCCACTTTAAAAGAAAAACCTCTCTTTGGATTGTCGATCTGCATGGAAGATACCCCAAGATCCGCCAGGATAAAATCAAAGCCCCCGACTTCTTTCGCGATCTCATCAATGGTGCAGAAATTCTGGAGCTTAATTGTCAGGATATCTTCCCCGAACCCCTGCTCTGCCAGACGTTTCCGGGTCTTGGCGGATTCTTCCGGGTCCACATCCGTGGCATACATATGGCCCTGGCCTTTCAGACATTCCAGCATGGCCTTCGTATGTCCGCCATAACCTAGTGTCGCATCAAATCCGATCTGCCCCGGTTTGATCTCCAGAAAATCAATGATCTCCTTCACCATAATGGAAATGTGCATTCCCGCCGGTGTATTCCCCTTGCTAATCACATGTTCAATAGTATCTTTATATTTCTCAGGCTGAAGCTCTTTATATTTCTCTTCGAATTTCTTCGGATATTTTCCTTTATATCGTACCCGCCTCTTATGCGGTGTCTGTGATTCCTGGTTCATAAAATTCTCCTTATCCTCTGGCATGATCTGCCCTGTTTCTTTCATGATACCATGAATCCTTTTTTCGTAAACTGCCGGAATCACCCCAGCAGAAAACTTTCAGTTATGCAGCCGAAAATTTCTCTGTATAATACTTCTCCAGATACTCATAAAAATGGTCTCTGTCTATATGATATTCCTCCGGAACGTCAAAGAGGAGTTTTTCCAGCATCTCATCCATAATCCCTCTGGCTTCTTCCTGGCTCATCCCTGCTTTCAGATGTTTTCCCAGATACATGTTGGAAATATAATCATAGATCGGATAATATTTTTCCGGGTTCTCTGCCGTCTTTTCATCGTAGTAATCATGATATTGCTCATCCATCAGCGTCAGGATCGTCGTTGCATAGTTGTCATCCTGATTATATTCATCCAGCTGTTTTGCGTAATATCCAAGACTGTGATTCACATAATCATCCAGAGAATAATTGTCCATACATTCGATCATTATTTTATGGGCATTGCTCTGCATCTGATAGGCAATATCGTTTTCCTCATAATCAAAAAGGCTGACCGCAAACAGGGAATTGATTGCCTCCGCATTGGGAACATCATAATAATTCAGTCCGGCAAATTGAATGTATACTTTGTTTCCGTCTTCATCTGTATAATGGCTGTCCCGCAGACAATGGCTCAGTTCATGGAAGATCACCTGATAATCCCAGGTTCCTTCTTCGTATTCTTTATCTTTCAGCACATAAATCTTATTCTCTGATTTCACGTAACATCCGCAGGAATAAACATCCCAGCTGACTTTTAACAGTTCATCCTCTGTACATTCCACAACTTCCAGGCTCTGAAGATTCTGATAAAAAGGACGAAGTTCCACATCCGGATATTTTTCAAACACACATTTGCAGTATTCTTCCATAAGTGGTTTGAATTTATCCGGGATTTTCGGATTCTGCCTAATCACCTCCTCAAAATCCTGAAGGCTTTTTTTCTCAAAGGAAATGGCCTTTTCAATATAATCCATGTCGTAAATATACAACCGGTGAGTCATATCTCTGTGATCCAAATACGTATCCAGCTCAAACGCTTTCTTCTCTTCTTCCTCTGAAACTTCTTCGTTCTCCGCAGCTGGCTCATCTTCAGAATCTATCCCCGCAGAATCTGCCCCGGAATTGGCGGATGCATGAAAATCTTTTTCAAATTCTTTTACTGCCTGTCTGGTTCTGATCACGGAAGGCACGATAACTATTCCTGCCAGGATACACAGAATCATTCCTGTGATAATAAAAATTTTCTTTTTCATGGTTCTTTCCCCTGTATAAAAAAAGCTCCTGACAATCTGTATTTCTACAGACTGCCAGAAGCTTTCTATGCTTGATCAGGCTGAAGTTTCAGCCTTGAAGCAATATGAAGTTCTGCTTAGGCGTTCTTCTTAGCGATTGCTGCCTGTGCTGCTGCAAGACGAGCAATCGGTACACGGAACGGTGAGCAGGATACATAGTCAAGTCCGATCTCGTTGCAGAACTCTACGGAAGACGGATCTCCACCGTGCTCACCGCAGATACCTACGTGAAGTTTCGGGTTAACCGGTTTTCCAAGCTCGATAGCCATCTTCATAAGTTTGCCGACACCTGTCTGGTCAAGCTTAGCAAATGGATCGTTCTCGAAGATCTTAGCATCATAGTATGCGTTAAGGAACTTACCAGCATCATCACGGGAGAATCCGTATGTCATCTGTGTAAGGTCGTTTGTACCGAAGCAGAAGAAGTCAGCCTCTTTAGCGATATCATCAGCTGTAAGAGCTGCTCTCGGGATCTCGATCATAGTACCAACCTCGTACTCAAGGTCAGAACCAGCTGCTTTGATCTCAGCGTCTGCTGTCTCTACAACGAATTTCTTAACATATTTAAGCTCTTTGATGTCACCAACAAGCGGAATCATGATCTCCGGTTTGATGTTCCAATCCGGATGATTCTTCTTAACGTTGATAGCTGCGCGGATAACAGCGCTTGTCTGCATCTTAGCAATCTCTGGATAAGTAACAGCAAGACGGCATCCACGATGTCCCATCATCGGGTTGAACTCGTGAAGGGAAGCGATGATTGTCTTGATCTGCTCTACAGTCTTGCCCTGAGCATCAGCCAGTTTCTTGATGTCCTCTTCCTCTGTAGGAACGAACTCATGAAGTGGCGGATCAAGGAAACGAATTGTTACAGGATTTCCTTCAAGTGCCTCATAGAGTTTCTCGAAGTCTCCCTGCTGCTCCGGAAGGATCTTAGCAAGTGCTGCTTCTCTCTCCTCTACTGTCTCAGAGCAGATCATCTCACGGAATGCATCGATTCTGTTGCCCTCAAAGAACATATGCTCTGTACGGCAAAGACCAATTCCCTCTGCACCAAGCTCACGAGCTTTCTTAGCATCAGCAGGAGTATCAGCGTTTGTACGAACTTTCATTGTTCTGTACTTGTCAGCCCATCCCATGATACGTCCGAACTCACCAGCGATCTTAGCATCTACAGTCGGGATAAGTCCGTCATAGATGTTACCTGTTGTACCATCAATGGAGATTGCATCTCCCTCATGGAACTCTTTACCAGCAAGTGTGAATTTCTTGTTCTCCTCATCCATAGCGATATCGCCGCATCCGGATACACAGCAGGATCCCATACCACGAGCAACTACAGCTGCGTGAGATGTCATACCACCACGAACTGTCAGGATACCCTGAGCAGCTTTCATACCTGTGATATCCTCTGGGGATGTCTCAAGACGAACAAGAACAACTTTCTCTCCTCTTGCAGCCCACTCAACAGCGTCCTCTGCAGAGAATACGATCTTACCGCAAGCAGCTCCTGGAGAAGCACCAAGACCTTTACCCATCGGTGTAGCAGCTTTAAGAGCAGCTGCATCGAACTGCGGATGAAGAAGTGTATCAAGGTTACGAGGATCGATCATTGCAACAGCCTCTTCCTCAGTTCTCATTCCCTCATCAACGAGGTCACAAGCGATCTTAAGAGCAGCCTGTGCAGTTCTCTTACCATTACGTGTCTGAAGCATATACAGTTTACCATGCTCTACAGTAAACTCCATATCCTGCATGTCTCTGTAATGTTTCTCAAGAGTCTCGCAAACCTGTTTGAACTGTACGAATGCTTCCGGGAACTTCTGCTCCATCTCGGAGATGTGCATAGGTGTACGAACACCAGCAACTACGTCCTCGCCCTGTGCATTGGTAAGGAACTCACCGAACAGACCGTTAGCACCTGTAGCAGGGTCACGTGTGAAGGCAACACCTGTACCACAGTCATCACCCATGTTACCGAATGCCATCATCTGTACGTTAACAGCTGTACCCCAGGAATATGGGATATCATTGTCACGACGATATACGTTCGCACGTGGGTTGTCCCAGGAACGGAATACGGCTTTGATTGCACCAACCAGCTGCTCCTTCGGATCAGTTGGGAAATCAGAACCGATTTTAGATTTATACTCAGCTTTGAACTGGTCAGCAAGCTCATGCAGGTCAGCAGCTGTAAGCTCAACGTCCTGCTTAACACCTCTCTTAGCTTTCATCTCATCGATGAGCTCCTCGAAGTATTTCTTACCAACTTCCATAACTACGTCAGAGTACATCTGGATGAATCTTCTGTAGCAGTCCCAAGCCCAACGCTCATTGCCGGATTTCTCAGCAAGAGTGTTAACAACTTCTTCATTTAAACCAAGGTTGAGGATTGTATCCATCATACCTGGCATAGATGCTCTCGCACCAGAACGAACGGATACAAGCAGAGGATTTTCTTTGTCACCGAATTTCTTACCGGTAACTCCTTCCATCTTGGTAATTGCTTCCATGATCTGAGCCATGATCTCATCGTTGATGGATCTGCCATCCTCGTAGTACTGTGTGCAGGCCTCTGTTGTGATTGTGAAGCCCTGCGGTACAGGAAGACCGAGGTTTGTCATCTCAGCAAGGTTGGCACCTTTGCCGCCCAGAAGATTTCTCATAGTAGCATTACCTTCTGTAAACATGTAAACCCATTTTGCCATTTTACATTTTCCTCCTAATTATTGTTCTTTAAAACATAAAAAATGTATGTTTTCTACGCACATAATTATTTTATAGATTTATCCTTCATTAGTCAAGGTTATTCTTCCAAAAAACAGCAATTTCTCTTGTGAAATATGACAGATTTTCCAGTTATATTTTTCACAGATTGTATTTTTCTCGTTATCATCTGAAAAATGTGCTAAAATAGAAAAAAACATGCAGCAATTCCGAGGTAATATTACCCGAATGCTGTCATACAGGAGGTTTATCATGACACGAACGATTGAAAACAGCTTTCTTAAGATTTCCGTTTCCGATCACGGTGCTGAACTCACCGGCATCTATGACAAGACTAATGACAGGGAGATCCTCTGGCAGGCAGATCCGGCTTACTGGAAACGCCATGCGCCTGTACTTTTTCCCAACGTGGGACGTAACTACAAAGATATCTGGCGTCTGAACGGAAAGGAATATCCTTCCAGCCAGCACGGCTTTGCAAGAGACAGCGATTTTATCTGCACGGATATCACCGATACTTCCCTTTCCTTTGTCCTTAAGTCCTCTGAAGAAACCCTGAAAGTTTATCCGTTTGCTTTCGCTCTGAAGATCACCTACACTCTGAAGGAGCATGATTTGGAAGTATGCTGGGAAGTAGTTAATAATGATTCTGAAACTATGTATTTTACCATCGGCGGCCATCCGGCATTCCGTGTTCCGGTACGTGAAGGCGAATCCCAGAGTGATTACCGTCTTGCTTTTGAAGGCCTGGACACTCTTACCTATCTCCTTATCGATACGTCTGTAGGAACAGTCCTTGCTGACGAGCCACATACACTTTCCCTTGAAAACGGAACCTGTTCCATTGCTCCTCATATGTTTGATAAAGACGCTCTTGTTTTTGATAACGGCCAGATCCAAAAGGCCGGTATCCTCTTCCCGGACGGAACTCCATATCTGACACTTACCAGTGAGGGCTTCCCGAATTTCGGTATCTGGTCCGTACCCGGTGCTCCCTTCGTATGCCTGGAGCCGTGGATGGGACGCTGTGATGACTGTGGTTTTGAAAAACCTCTTTCCGAAAAAGCAAATATCAATGTGCTGAAACCGGATGAGGAATTTATCAAGAGCTATCAGATCACCGTACACTGAGCTATGATAAAAAAAGATCCGCCATACATCGGCTTTTTCAGCTGTCTGTATGACGGATCCTTTTATTTATCTTACTGTCTCAATACGCTCTTATTCTCTCACAAAATGATACTGATAAGCTCTGTACTCCCCAAACTCTGCAGGAAGCGGCATTCCACCATGCATCAGAGCAGCTCCGGAATAGATCCTGCCGGTAGTCTGTTCCTTATAAAGTGCACTCTCATCAAGGCCACGAAGCTGCACATAATTCACAGTCATATTTCCATGGATCTCCTCCATGACAACATTGAGCAGAACTTCTTCCTGAGAATTTCCAACGATCTCCCATGCACAGACCTCACTCTTAAACGGATCTGTCAGGCGATAGTACCGTCCGTTCTGGATCAGTGGCGCATATTTACGGAATTCCCCGATCTGGCTGCGGACCTCATCTTTTTCTTCCTCAGTCAGCTTCAGAAGATCCAGCTCGTAGCCGAAGGTTCCGGACATAGCAACCACACCTCTGGTATGTAACGGAGTGATCCTTCCTGTCTGATGGTTCGGCACTGCAGATACATGTGCTCCCATGGCCGATACCGGATATCCGAAGGAAGTGCCATACTGGATCCGAAGCCTGTCAATAGCATCGGAGTTGTCGCTGCACCAGATCTGCGGTGTGTAATACAGCATACCTGCGTCAAATCTTCCGCCGCCGCCGCTGCAGCCCTCGATCAGAAGATCCGGATAACGGTTCACCATACGATCCAGAAAATCGTACAATCCCAGGACATAATCATACATTACACGTCCCTGATCCTTGGTCATTACGGAAAATACATCCATCAGGCTTCGATTCATGTCCCATTTAACGTACTCAATATTGGCATTATCCAATACCGCACTGATCTGTCCAAAGATTCCGTCTACAACTTCTTTTCTGGAAAAATCAAGTACCAGCTGATTTCTGGATCTCACTGGTTTTCTTCCCGGAATCGTAAGTGCCCAGTCCGGATGCTCACGGTAAAGATCACTGTCCTCAGAGATCATCTCCGGCTCGATCCAGATACCGAATTTCACTCCAAGGTCATTGACTCTTTTTACCAGTCCGCCGAGAGTCTCTCCAAGCTTCTTCTCATTAACATACCAGTCCCCAAGACACTGTTGTCATCGTCACGTTTTCCAAACCAGCCGTCATCCAGAACCAGCATATCGATACCAAGGCTCCTTGCCTCTTTTGCCAGATTATATAAAGTCTCCCCTGTAAAATCAAAATATGCTGCCTCCCAGCTGTTTACCAGCACCGGACGAACCTCTGTCTTATATTTACCACGGCAGATATGATGACGGATACAGCTGTGCAGATTCTGGGAAAGGCGGTTCATTCCCTGATCTGTGTAGCTTAAGATCACCTCAGGTGCATAGAAGGTCTCCCCGGCTTCCAGCGGATACCGGAAGCACTCCTCCTGTACACCAAGGAGCATTCTTGTCTGATTGTACTGATCTTTAAGAACCTCACCCTGAAATTTCCACTATATACAAAGGACATAGCATAGCAGCCTCCATGATCCTCTGTTGTGTCCTTCTCTGCCAGGATCATCATCGGATTATACTGATGGCTGGATGTGCCACGGACACTGCCGATCATCTGACTTCCATGAGCCACCGGTACTCTCTGCAGATTCCGCTCCATGGCATGTCTTCCGTAAAAAGTAAGCAGGTCATAATCTCCGTAAAGAAAATCCAGCTCTGCGGACATCACCTTGTTCACATAGATCTTCTCACTGCTCTGATTGCGGATATAGACGCTTCTTGTAATGATATCCAGTTCCGGAAGCACACCGTAAAGAAGCATGGCCTCCACGCCGGTAGCCGGATCCTCCAGTACGATTTCCAGAGTCTGTACCTCCTCATTATCCGCATAAACAGCTGGAAGCCCCGGAAGGCTGTATTTACCGTCACGGATAGTATAGTTCTTGTAACGCATATCACAGCTCATGCTTCCGTCACCGTTTTCCAGCATCAGTGATGCACTGCGGAAATCTCCGTTTCCGTAGCAGGAAAGCTCCTGTGGAAGAGAGTCCATGGAATAGGTTCTGTCTGTTCCCGCATCATAGGGATTTCCGGAAAATCCTCTGTCATAGTAGGTCAGAAGATAATCCATGCAGCCTTCTGCCTTTTTACCATAATAGAGATGAAGAAGAAATCCGTACTGATCCACCTGCATCTGATATGTAGTTTCTTTTGTCTGCAGGGTAAACGTTCTGTCTTTCTCGCAGTAGATGATTCCCATATGTGAATCCTCCTTTTTCTTGTGTTTTTATTTTACGGCACCGTTTACAACACCATTTAAAATGTGCTTCTGGCAGATCAGATAAAACAGAAGGATCGGAAGCAGTGCCAGCAGATAAGAGGCAAACGCAAGGTTATAGTTTGTTCCGAACTGAGTCTGGAAATTCAGCTGTGCCAGAGGCAATGTGGTTCCACCCGTAGATCCGGACATGATAACCAATGGAGTCATAACATCATTCCAGGTTCCAAGTGCTGTCAGAACTGCCACTGTGGCATGCATCGGCTTCATGATCGGAAAGATGATCTTCCAATATGTTTTCCAGGTGCTGGCTCCATCCACACAGGCAGCCTCCTCAAGGGCCATTGGAATGTTTGTCAGATATCCGGAATAAAGAAGCACGTTCATAGGCATATAAAATACCGTGTAAAGAATGATCACACCGACTTTGTTATCAAGGCCCATCTCAGCAGTCTGCTTTACAAGCGGCATCATCAGGATAGCAAACGGAACAAACATACCGCTCACTACATAGAGATAGATAAATTTATAAAATTTACTTCTCTTGTTTCTGGCTATAGCATAACCTAAAAGTGAATGAATTACAATAGCAAGAACCACTGTAATCACAGTGATCAATACACTGTTTCCAAGAGAATGCCAGAAGTCTGTTACCTCCATAGCTTCCCTGAAATTGGCAAGACTGAATTTCTCTGGCAGAGACAGGATCCCGGCTACACTGTTGGTCATCTCTGTCGGCTGCTTGAATGCGATCACAATTGTCATATAAAGCGGAAATACCACTGTGATAAGGCCAAGGATCAGAAGGATCGTTACCGGCCAGTTCGCTTTTTCTCTTACTTTCGTTTTCATTACAGCTGCTCCTCCTTTTTCCCTGTGATAGTCAACTGCACTGCAGAAATGATCACGATCACAATAAAGAATATAACCGCATTGGCACTCTGGAATCCAAACTGACCGCCACTCATACCATTGTTATAGATCAGATAGGAAATGGATTCTGTACTCTGTGCAGGACCACCCTTTGTCAAAGCCATGATCTGATCAAATACCATCAGGAAGTTTTTCACACAGAGAACCATGTTGATACTGAAAAACGGAACGATCAGCGGGAATGTCAGGTAACGGAACTTACTGAATCCGGTAGCACCATCAATAGCGCCTGCCTCGTATACATCCTCCGGCACTGTCTGAAGACCGGAAATGTAGATGATCGTATTCATTGCAATGGACTGCCATGCACACACGATCACGATGGCAACCCATGCCAAGCTCGTACTGGAAAGCATGCTGGAAGACAATGTTTTATTTCCGACCATCTTTCCGAATGCAGGCAGGATATATGTAAAGAAATAATTGAAAATATATCCTACGACCAGTGCGCCAAGTACATTAGGAATAAAATAAGCTCCACGCAGTGCACTCTTGAAACGGATCTTGCTATTCAGTCCAAGTGCCAGGATCAGGCTGAGTACATTCGTTACGATAGTTGCCACGATGGCCAGCTTAAAGGTAAACAGATAGGAACCGCCAACACGGCTGTCTGTAAAAAGATCCTTATAGTTTCGAAGTCCTACCCAGTCATAGCTTCCATAGCCTTTAAAGTTCGTAAAGCTGTAGATCACACCCTTGATCAGAGGCAGTGTGTTAAAGCAGAAAAATAATGCCACGATCGGAATGGTGATCAGAAGAAAGGTCAGCTTTCTTCCACTCATAGATTTTTTTCCCATGATCAGTTCTCTCCTTCCCCGTTCTTCTCCTCATAGTCCTGTACTTTACGGATAATGTCACGGTTATATCTTGTCCAGTCTGTATCAAATTTTTTCAGGAATGCATCTTTATCCTTTTTCATCAGGAAGGTCTGGATCTGTGCATCCACAGCCATCTCTGTAGGATAATAATGATCCTGGTAGTCGGCCATCCTTCCCTCTTCTATATATTCCTTCATACCATCCAGAGTAGAGGGAAGTGTGAAATCACCCTCTTTACAGGGAACTGCCTTCTGGTCATCCAGATATGTCTGTATATTCTCATCCTCAAGAAGGAAATCCAGCACTTCATATGCAGCTTCCTTATTCTCACAGTCATCCATCACACAGAACTGAAGGTCAACTCCGGAATTCAGTTTGTTTTCTGACGGATCATTGCTTGCCGGTGTTACAAAAGAATCAATATCCATATCCGGATTTACACTCTGGATCTGCGGGATCGCATAGCTTCCGATGGGATACATGGCAGCCTCCCCTTTTGCAAAAGCGGTGCAGGCTCCATTGTAATCATAGGCAAAGGGATCATCCGGTCCATACTGGATAAGCTCCAGCATACGGTCTGCTACTTCCTTATACTCTTTTGCAAAAGTAGTTTTTCCCTGGTTTACCTGGCGGCATACATCGGCTGGTGCAAGATCTACCGCAATAGAATTCCACGGTGCAAGACAGGTCCAGGTATCTTTAAATCCGAAATAAAGCGGCTGGATACCTGCATCCTGAATTTCCTGGCAAAGGCTCATAAATTCATCCCATGTAGTCGGGATCTGCCAGCCATGCTCCTTGAAAAGCTCACGATTGTAAAGGATTCCGGCGGCATTGGCCACGTAAGGAACCGCATAGACTCCGTCTTCCGGAACGAATTCCAGCGCTTTATCAATTTCTTTATATGCATCTTTGATCGAATCCAGTCCCTGATAATCGGAAATATCCATCAGCATATCAGAATCAATAAAATTGGAAAAGTTAACATCGCCTCCGATTCCAATGATATCCGGATTATCCTCACGGATAAATCTTGTCTTCAATACAGTCATAGCATCGTTTGGTGATTCGATGGTAAGATGGATATCATCATGAGTGGCATTGAATTTTTCTTCCAGTTTTTCAAATGCCTTAACCGCTTCCGGTTTATACTGCACAAGTTCGATCTCTGTCTTTCCGCTGTCCTTTTTACCTGTGCCGCATCCGCTCAATGTAACGGAAGCTGCCATGGTAAAGGCAAGTCCCATACAGAGGATCCATTTACTTCTGTTGCGCATCTTGTAATGCTCCTTCCTTTTCCTTTTATTTGATAAGTCGGATATCACCCATTTAACTGATATGGCTATCCGGGCTCTCCAATACTTATTCTCTGGTTTCTTTTTTCTGAAAGCTATTTTAACATAGCTTTATGCTTGCATAAATAGCAGTGTTTTTCTTGTTTTATACCAAAATGCAATTTTTCTCTGTCTTCATTAAAGTCATCTAGCATTTTGATATATTTTACACCTATATCACTACTTTTATCTAAAATTAGTATATTCCGAATTTATCGAAAATCAACAAGTTTCTCGAGAAACTTAATTTTCTCACAAAGTTTTATCGATTATCCTTCTCTTTTTAGTATATTTTACAGGCTGTTTTTGTAATTGCATTTTTATACATATGTTGAAGTTCCCTGCTGTTTTAATATATAATGTTACTGAAACCAGACAAAATCATACGCCTAAAGGATAAAAATATGAATGACCTTCTCTTCTCCGTTTTTCCAAATGAAACTTTGTTGATATCGGACTATACCAATATGGCTGGGAGCACTGCGCTCCGGCACATTCATTCGGCCCGGCAGCACGAAACCATTATATTTTTCATTATGTGATCTCCGGTACCGGAACTCTGATGGCAGACAATTCCGCAGGAGAGACTATCACCTATCAGGTAAAAAGCGGCCAGGGTTTCATGCTTTTTCCCGGTCAGATCAACACCTACATTGCAGATACCGACTTTCCATGGGAGTACACCTGGGTGGAATTTGACGGGCTCCGGGCAAAAGAGATCGTGGAAACTGCAGGTTTAAGTCCGGACCATCCGTCTATCACAGCCACTCTGCAGATCTCCGCCAGAAAATGATGGAGGAAATGCTTTATATCAGCCATAATTCCCAGGAATCACCCTTTCATCTTATCGGACATACCTGGCTTTTTCTGGATTACTTTATGCGCTCTACTGAAACTGTCCGCATGAAACAGGATGGAAGTATCCGTGATTTTTATATCAAGGAGGCGCTCTCTTTTATTGAACAGAATTTCCAGAATGATATTTCCATTGAGGATATCGCAGCCTGCTGCGGCCTGAACCGAAGCTACTTCGGTAAGATCTTCCACGACACCATCGGACGTTCTCCCCAGGAATTCCTGATCAGCTATCGCATGACCAAAGCTGCAGAACTTCTTAAGATCACAGCCCTGTCTATCGCAGATATCGGAAATGCAGTCGGATATCCCAATCAGCTGCATTTTTCCCGGGCTTTCAAAAATGTATACGGAATGTCGCCAAGAAACTGGCGAATGAAAAACAGACTTATTGAAAAAAAGCCTCCGGCCAGAAAATAGCCGGAGGTTTTTTATTAAAAAATGTATTTACTTAAAATGTAAATTTATCAGCAAAGTATGCATCAAGCTCATCGATCTTCACACGTACCTGCTCCATAGTGTCACGGTCACGGACTGTAACTGCACCGTCATTCTCAGACTCGAAGTCATAAGTGATACAGAACGGAGTACCGATTTCATCCTGTCTACGGTAACGTTTACCGATATTTCCACGGTCATCGTACTCACAGTTGTACTTCTTGGAAAGCTGCTGGTAGATCTTCTCAGCACCCTCGTTAAGCTTCTTGGAAAGCGGAAGCACACCGATCTTAACCGGTGCAAGTACCGGATGGAAATGAAGGACTGTACGGACATCGTTCTTCTCTTCATCCAGAACTTCCTCATCGTAAGCGCTGCAGAGGAAAGCAAGTACATACGGTCTGCTCCAAGTGATGGCTCGATAACGTATGGGATATATTTCTGTTTCTTCTCATCATCAAAGTATGTGAGATCCTGGCCGGATACATTCTGATGCTGTGTCAGGTCATAATCTGTTCTGTCAGCGATTCCCCAGAGCTCACCCCATCCGAATGGGAAAAGGAATTCCACATCTGTGGTAGCCTTGCTGTAGAAGCTCAGCTCTTCCTTATCATGGTCACGGTAACGAACCTCATCATCCTTAAGTCCGAGAGCACTCAGCCAGTCAAGGCAGAACTTCTTCCAGTATGCAAACCACTCAAGATCTGTATCCGGCTCGCAGAAGAACTCAAGCTCCATCTGCTCGAACTCACGGGTACGGAATGTGAAGTTACCCGGTGTGATCTCGTTACGGAAGGATTTACCGATCTGGCCGATACCAAACGGGATCTTTTTACGGGATGTTCTCTGTACGTTCTTGAAGTTTACGAAAATACCCTGTGCAGTCTCCGGTCTTAAATATACAGTATTCTTGGCATCTTCGGTAACACCCTGGAATGTCTTGAACATCAGGTTGAACTGACGGATATCTGTGAAGTTGTGTTTACCACAGCTCGGACATCCTACCTCGTGTTCTTTGATGAAGTCCATCATCTTCTCCTGGGACCACGCATCTACGCTTCCCTCAATGGCAATGTCATGCTCTGCACAAAAGTCCTCAATGAGCTTATCTGCACGGAAACGCTCGTGGCACTCTTTACAGTCCATAAGAGGATCAGAAAATCCGCCAAGATGTCCGGAAGCGATCCATGTCTGCGGGTTCATAAGGATCGCACAGTCAACACCTACATTGTACGGAGACTCCTGAATGAATTTCTGCCACCATGCACGTTTTACGTTATTTTTAAGCTCTACACCGAGATTTCCATAATCCCATGTGTTTGCCAGGCCGCCGTAGATCTCGGAACCCGGGTAAACAAATCCTCTGGCTTTTGCAAGAGCTACAATCTTTTCCATTGTCTTTTCCATGATTTCTCTCCTCTTGACTTGCAGCTGTTCCGCCAAATGCGTCCGGAAAGCTCCGGAAAAAGCTGCTTTTTTACATTTTTGGTCTTATTATACTAGTATCCTCATGATTTTTCAAGGATATTTCCATTTGCATTGCATCCTGTCCTGCTTTTGAAAAATAAATCGTTACTGTTATTCCGCAGCCGGCAGTGATCTATCTCATCAATTCCAGGATCTCCAGACTTTTAAACCGTTTGTCTGTATTCAGCTCCGTATACCGGTAAATGTGGCGTTCCAGTTCCCGCAGCACATCATCCCGCACAGTAAACGTGTACAACCTGGATAAGGGGGACACGGCTATGTAGCGCATAGCATACAGGGCTGCCTCTGAGATCCGTTTCCGGTCCATGGCCATCCTGCTGCAGTCCGCACACAGGATCCCATGCTCGTCCTGGGAGAAAAAAAGTTCTCCGGTTTCTTCCTCCGTAAGCTCTCTCCCGCAGCCCGCACACTGGAACAGCTGCGGCATCACGCCCTGGATCACCATAGTCCGCAGTTCATAGATACAGCGCACCAGCCGGTCTTCTATATGAGGATTCAAAATGGCTTTGATGGTCACATAGAGAAGATTCATCATCTCCTTCTCGTCTGTTCCCTCTTTACCAAAATAATCCGCCAGTTCCAGGAAATAATATCCGTAGTAAACTCCCGGCTGCTGGGTGGCCAGTTCCACAAAATGATGCTGCACGCTGACCTGGTTCAGATTATAGCTTGTCCTTCCCTCATAAAGAATAAAGCTTCCAAATACAAACGGGTTAGCTGCTGCCATGAACGGACTGTTCTGCCGCCTTGCTCCCTTGGCAAAAGCGGAAATCTTCCCCCTCTCTCTTGTGAGAAGGACGATCCGCTTGTCATAATCCCCTACCGGCATGGCAGAAAGTACCACTCCCTGTACGGTAATCAGATCACTCATTTTCAGATTTCTTTCTTATCATATCCAAAGTTCTTGATCAGGAAATCACTGTCTCTCCAGTTCTTAGTCACCTTGACCCAGAGCTTTAGGTTTACCTTTGCTTCCAGCATACGCTCCAGCTCATAGCGGGCATTGCTTCCGATCTTTTTCAGCATGGCACCCTGTTTTCCGATGATGATGCCTTTGTGGGAATTACGCTCGCAGATGATGGTCGCATCAATATCTATGATGTTGCTTCTGCCAGGACGTTTCTTCATCCGGTCGATGGCAACGGCGATTCCGTGAGGGATCTCCTCATCCAGTGCATGCAGTGCTTTTTCACGGATGATCTCTGCGGCGATCTGGCGCTGAGGCTGGTCGGTAACTGTATCTTCATCATAGAACATCGGTCCGTACGGAAGATATTTGAAAATACTTGGAATGATATCCTGTGTGTTTTTTCCGCGGAGGGCAGAGCAAGGAATGATCTCTGCAAAATCACAGATCTTACGGTAGGTATCGATCGCAGGAAGAAGCTCTTCTTTTTTACCGTATCGATCTTGTTGATGATGAGAATCACTGGAACTCCAACCTTCTGCAGCTGCTCGGCAATGTGGCGCTCTCCCGCACCTACGAATGTGGATGGCTCCACCAGCCACATAATGGCATCTACTTCCTTCAGGGTTCTCTCCGCAACCTGTACCATGTATTCTCCAAGCTTGTTTTTTGCCTTGTGGATACCCGGTGTGTCCAAAAATACGATCTGTCCCTCATCACAGGTATACACAGTCTGTATCTTGTTTCTGGTTGTCTGTGGCTTGTTTGATGTGATGGCGATCTTCTGTCCGATAAGATGGTTCATCAGCGTGGATTTTCCAACATTCGGTCTTCCGATGATCGCAACAAAGCCTGATCTAAAATTATTATCCATTCTTTATCCTCTCATAATCCTTTCACAGCCTGCTATCCCATTTAACGGACAGCAGGCTTTGTTTCTCATCAGCCGATCAGTGGCTTCACTTCCATGAATACATCTTCCGCCTTCTCTATTGCAGTCTCACTTCCTACTACGCAGATCTGATCATCGGAAAGTACTGCTTCTACAAGAGCTGCCAGTTTCTGGATATCCTCCTTCTGCGCTCCGAGGATCTGATTTCTTTCCTTCTGGAGCATATCCTCTGTAACATTGGAGAAATATGCGGTTTTTGAGATACTTCCCTGCATCTGCGGAGTTCTCGGCACATCCTTGTTGCTGATCGTTCCGATGATATATTTTGTCATCTCACGCTCGTCTGCCTCAAAGGCACGGATATAATCCGGCACTCCCTGGTATACTTCCAGGGTTCTCTTTAGATGGGGGTCACGGTAGGATACCAGGAAGCTCTCTCCGTTTCTCTTAAAGCCACTCATGCAGCCATACGCTCCACCCTTTACACGAAGGTTGATCCAGAGATAATCGTAGCTTAAGATCACTTTCAGGATCTCCAGTGCACCGGTATACTCCAGGCCTTTTTTGCGGAAGTTTCCATTCTGTGCCACATACTGGACCTGGCCGGAGGTCTTGAAGGCTTCGTTTTTCTTTATGCAGGGGGCCTGCTTCACAGGCTCCGGCTTCTGTCCGTTAAACAAGACTTTTTTGATCCCGGCAGCCTGTGCTTTTACTACATCCAGAGATTCTCTCTCTCCGGTATAGCTTACACAGAAATTCTCCGGACGAAGTACCTCTTCCATCACCTTACGGAGATTTTTCACGATCTCATCCTTGCAGCTGTCAAAATCCTTCTCCAGTTTTTCGATAAACTGATAATATCCGATTCCTGCCATCTCATCCTGGAATGCCGCCATCGGAGATGCGTAGGAAGCACCACGGAGAACGGCGGTGGAATGGCCTGCACTTGCAAGGCTGGCCTGGGCTCTGGATCTCACTCTGGCAATGATCTCGTAGAGACGTTTGGTGTCATCCAGCTTCGAAGTTGTAAGAACCTCCCGGATCATGGAAAACATGAAATCCATCTCCGGATATAACGCTTTTCCTCTTACGGCAAACATGGCACGGAATGCATCGGTATCCTGGGCATCATCAAAAACCTCTATCCCATAGGCAATACCGCCGGTTCTCGCATTCACTTCATTAAACAGCTCGCCATAAGTGTAATTCTCCGTATCCACTGCACCAAGCACAGATTTCAGAAGTCCCAGATAATGGACTGTATCAACATCAAAGTCATGGATCTCAAAAAGAAGATCCGCATAACCGATACCATTGGTGCACACATCATGATACAGAAACAAGCTGTCCTCCACATGGTGCTCCTCGTTTGTCAGCCCTGTGATCTCTTTTTTGATATCTTCTCTGGAGAGCATGGGGATGCAGGTCAGCGCTTCCGGAGCTTCCTCCGCTTCCTGATAAGCCTCCAGCGCTTTGGTATTCTCTACCATCCGGGTAAGCTCTTCATCAGAAAGGCTCTTTCTGTAATTCTCCAGCTTTTCTTCCAGTTCCTTATCCCTCTTTGCTGCAAGGCCCTTCTCCGGTACCAGGGAAAGGATCGCACCATGAGTGTTGCCCAGAAGATATTTCCGGATCAGCTCCTCAAAATATCCCTCTTCCAGGCTTTCTTAAGGAACTCAAAGCCCTCCAGAAGCTGCACCTCACAGAACGGCTTCGTATCATCATAAAGCCAGCTGCTTAAAATATCCAGGCCATACATCAGCCCCTTCGGATAGGAAGAAAAATCTGCTTCGCGGAAACGGAATTCATAGTAATTGATTCCGGCTGTTACTGCCTTTTTATCAATTCCATCCTCTGCGATCTTTGTGAGAGTGTCACGGATCACCTTTATGAATTCCTCTTTCCGACTTAAGTTTGCTCCCTTTGCCACAATGGAGAAATAGGTCTGCTTGATACCGTCCTCAAAGGAGCCGTAGATATCTTTGCCGATCTTTGCATCCAGAAGTGCCTGCTTCAGTGGTGCACCCGGTGCGCTTAAGAGAGCATAATCCAAAACCTCGAAAGCAAGACTCAGGTTGATATCTGCCGCTTCACCCACAACCATATTGTAGGAAAGATAGGTGTTATCCTCTTCTCCCTCATCCTCTGATACCGGATAAGACTTCTGGATGTCCTTTACCTGAGCAAAGGCTTCCTGATCCCGGATCTCGGAATCAATGACAAGAGAATCAAAGGCAGACAGATAATGGCTGTCAAGAAATTCTAGTTTCTCCTCCATATCCATGTTTCCGTAGAGATAGATAAAGCTGTTGGACGGATGATAGTACTGTCTGTGGAAATCCAGAAATTCCTCATAGCTGAGATCCGGAATATTTACAGGATCTCCGCCGGACTCACAGCCATAGGTTGTATCCGGGAACAGCGAATTCATGATCTCTCTCTCCAGAACATCATCCGGTGAGGAAAAAGCACCCTTCATTTCATTGTAAACGACACCGTTGTATTTCAGCGGGCCTTCTTTTTTCTCCAGATGGTAGTTCCAGCCTTCCTGACGGAAGATCTCTTCTTTTTTGTAAATATTCGGATAGAATACCGCATCCAGATATACATGCATCAGATTCTGGAAATCCCGGTCATTACAGCTTGCTACCGGGTAGCAGGTCTTATCCGGATAGGTCATGGCATTAAGGAAGGTATTAAGAGAACCTTTTACCAGCTCCACAAAAGGATCCTTAAGCGGAAATTCCCTGGAGCCGCACAGTACGCTGTGTTCCAATATATGAGCAACACCTGTGCTGTTTTTCGGCGGTGTACGGAATGCAATGTTAAAAACCTTATTCTCATCACTATTCTCGATGAGCATCACTCTGGCTCCTGTTTTTTTGTGTCTCAGAAGCCATCCTTTTGAATGAATATCCTGAAGCTCCTCTTCCTTCAGGACTTCATATGCGTTCAGATGATTGGGATTCATAAAATAGTAACCTCCTGAATGTTTCTCTTCACACCCGACATGGATCTTCGTTCAAAAAATCTCAGAATATTTTATCGGATGCATGGCAACAAAAGGCTGCCTGAGTAGTCAGACAGCCTGAAACGGAAGCTCTCCGGCCTCCTAAATGTTTCCTTCGTTGGGATAATACTGCCTGTAGATCTCTCTGGCAGCTCTTGTGATGATTCCAAGCTCAGCTTCCATTCCAAGATTAGCCGGAAGCTCCACAGCTGTTTCCCTGATGTCTCTCTGGACCTTGGCCTTCGCACTGTCCTCCTTGATGTGGATCAGGCCGAAAATCGTTGTGTTATAGGATTTATCTGTCTGACAGAGATCCATGTAGACCAGAACCAGATGACAGCATTCCCGGTAAAGAAGCTCCTCATAAAGGCCGCCCTTTTCCTGGAGCTCCTGAAATTTCAGCTTCTTAAGATACTTGCCTATCTCTTTCTTCGCACTTCTTGTACCAAAGAATCTGGAAGCGGAATTCCGGTTAAACTCCATGGTCATCCAGAGACCGAGATAACCGTCTGCCCTGGTATCACCAGTCTCAGCTTTATCGCTGTAACGGATCTCCCAGAGTTCCTTGCGGATCCTGTTTTCTTCCGGTTCTTCTCCTGCTGCAATGGACTGCTCCAGAAGCTTCAGACGCTCCATGGGATCTTTCTCTCTATAGTATTTCGCAATTGTTGGTGTATCCATTCATTCTTCCTCCTGATATCTGAATATTATATCAGACAACCTGCCAAAAATACACCCCTATCTGTGATTTCGAAGCTTTTTCCCAGGGCTTTTCACTTTTTTTCCGCGGTTATCACATAGATATACATTGCGGATATACCACAGGGTCTTATCCTCTCCGTATTTATCCAGGATCCGGAGAAGTCCCTCCAGCTCTTTCTTTGTCTGTGGGTGGATAAACCACAGCTTCTCCTTGCTTTTCAGAAAATACTGCAATGGTTCATGATAGGTATATTCCTCTCCCAGATAGTTTCTGGATGCACTGATCCGGTCCATGACCATTTCCGCCACATATTTTCTGGGCATTCTGGCTCCCATGATCACATGCTCACCGTCAAGGGAATAGTCTACCCAATGTTCAAAATGGTGTCTGTTTCTTCCCTTATGGTGCAGCCAGGACATGGATACGCCGGTTGCCTCACGTTCTGCGTTGTTGGGGCTTCTTGTCCCCTGATAATATTTACAGCCTACCAGAAATTCCGTCGGGGAATATTTGGACAGGTCATGAAGCAACCCCTGCTTATATAACCCGATACGAAAACAATATTTCATCACCAGAAGCTTATGCCTCGTGATGGTCCTGAAGTGCAGCCACGGGTGCCATGATCGCATCTTTCTCCGCCTCCTGTCTGCCCAGCAATACCACAATGGCGCGGGGGCCTATTTCGATTGATTTTTTATATTCTTCTTCCTCCTCCAGACAGAATCCTGTTCCGTGAAGAGAGGTATCTGCGATTTTTTTCCAGCACATGCCTTCCGGGAGATTGGGCAGAGCAAGGCTCCGGTTTTCCCAGTGGAAATTATAGCCGATGTAAATAAAATCATCCTCTGCAGCCTCCAGATCCTCTTTTTCCCTTGCATAGGCTCCGTAGTACATCATACCAAGAAGCCTGCTGGTATTCTCATAGCTCAGATACCAGGCACGTTCCCCGTGAAGAGACACATCCGGGAACCCCTTGGTCAGATAATCTACCCTTTCAGTTCCACCGGCATATGAAGAACAGGATGGGCCTTACGAAAAGCAATGGCATCCTTTACAAATTCCCTCAGTCCCTGGTTTCTGGAAAGGTCCTTCCAGTCTGTCCAGCCGGTAGCATTATCCTGACAGTAGGCATTATTGTTTCCGCTCTGGGAATTGCCGAATTCATCGCCGTGATAGATCATGGGAACACCCTGACTCAGCAGCATCATCAGAAAGGCATTTTTGATCTGGCGTTCCCTCATCTGACGGACGGAAACCTTACGGGTAGGGCCTTCCACACCGCAGTTCCAGGAATAATTATAGCTGCTTCCGTCCTGATTGCCTTCGCCATTGGCCTCGTTATGTTTATAATTGTAGCTCACCAGGTCATTCATGGTAAATCCGTCCTGGCAGACCATGTAATTGATCACTCCATGATTCTCGCTGTTATGACGGATATGCCATGCTGCAGCCTCCACCATACCTTCATCGCTTTTCAGGAAACGGCGCATATCCTGGAGAAAATTCATATTGCTCTCCGCTCCGCAACGTCTGGCCGGAAGCTTTCCTCTGTAAAAATGATCAAAATCAAAGCCCTGGAAGATCAGTTTTGCTCCGGAAAGGATTCCATCCCGAAGAAGCATCTCCCGGTTAAAACCCTCTCCCAGCACATGAAATCCATCTACATGGTAAAAATCTCTCCAGAACTGCAAAGCTCGAAGAGCCATCAGGCTGTCTGTTTCCTCTGGAAAATAAAATTCCATGATACAGGCAATGCCGTTCTTGTGCAGTTCCCGGATCAGATACCGAAATTCCTGCTCCGGTTCTCTGGTGCTGCAGTAAGCGCTCTTCGGGCTGAAATAGAAACCGGATGCATAGCCCCAGTAATTCACTACATTTTCCTTTCGACGGGTCTTGATGTGTTCACTGCCTTCCTTCGGTTTATTGATCGAAACCTCACAGAATTCATAGGCAGGCATCAGTTCAATGGCATTGATCCCAAGTTCTTTCCAGTAAGGGATCATCTCTGTCAGGCCAAGAAAAGTCCCCTTATGGGAAACCATCTTTCTGGCAAGCTTCGTATAACCACGGACATGAAGCTTGTACAGGATCATATTTTCATATTCTACTGCCGGTGCAGTTTCATTTTCCCAGCCGGAAACATTCTCATTAAGGAAGCGACAGCGAACCTCCTTTTCCGGATCGTAAGGTACTCCGAAATGCTCTCTCCCGTGAAGTCCGTATGCATACGATCCTGCACGATCTCACCGTCTATTTTATAATTATATTCAAACTCCTTCAGAGAAGCACTGCACAGCTTCAGTGCCCACACACGTCCTGTATGGAAATCCTTTGGAAAAACGATTTCCACCGGTGCGGCAGCTCCTCTTTTTTTATATAAAAGCAGGGACACTTCGGAATCCTCCGATGCCTCCACTGCAAAATTATAACCGCCCTCCATTTTGTTGGCTCCAAGTATCAGCGGCTGACCTTTTTCCACTCGACCTAATCTGCGGCTTGCCAAGGCAACTCCTCCTTTTCTCTTTTTATTATTCAAATCCATGGAAATCCGTTTCACCGGATCCGTCACAGATCAATATCCAGCTCAACCGGGCAATGATCGGATCCCATGATCTCTCCGTGGATCTTCGCATCCTGAAGCTTTTCTTTCAAGGAAGGGGAAACAAGGAAATAGTCAATACGCCAGCCGGCATTCTTCTCTCGTGCACGAAAGCGATAGGACCACCAGGAGTAAGCACCCTCTTTATCTGGATAAAAATAGCGGAATGTATCAATAAAGCCGCTCTCGAGGGCTCTGGTAAAGCAGGCTCTCTCTTCATCAGTAAAGCCTGCATTTTTGCGGTTGGTCTTCGGATTCTTGAGATCGATCTCTGATGTGCCACATTAAGGTCGCCACAACAGATCACCGGTTTCTTCTCCTGCAGTTTCAGAAGATAAGCCAAAAAATCCTCCTCCCATTTCATACGGTATTCCAGACGGCGGAGCTCGCTCTGGGAGTTGGGAGTATATACAGTCACAAAATAATACTCATCGAATTCCAGTGTGATGACACGTCCTTCTTTATCATGCTCCTCTATCCCGATCCCGTAAACTGCAGACAATGGCTCCCTCTTTGTAAAAATGGCTGTACCTGAATAGCCTCTGCGGTTTGCGTAGTTCCAGTACTGATGATATCCGGGAAGTTCCAGTTTCACCTGTCCCTGCTGGCATTTCGTCTCCTGCAGACAGAAAATATCCGCATCCAGCTCATGAAAGCGTTCCTCAAAGCCCTTGGTGATACAGGCCCGGATCCCATTTACATTCCAGGAAATAAATTTCATATTTTTATATTTTCTCCTCATTTTTTCGTCATATTTTTATTATATCTCACATTGTCGGATTAAGCAAAAAATATTTTGAAAGTTTTCTCAGGCTCTCAAATATTTTGTTGCTGTTCTACGTCATATCTGTTAAAATGTTCTCTATATCATGCAGAGTTGCCCTCTTATTTACAGGCAGCAGCAGAACGGAGGATTTTTTTATGAGTGATGAATTTAACAAAAGCGGATGTGCACCAAGCGACTGCGCTTCCTGCACAGCTAACTGCGAAAGCAAGGTAGATGAAGCACATCATACCATCACCCTGACTATGGATGATGATACTGAGGTAGAATGTGCCATCCTTACTATTTTCCCTGTAGAGAACAAAGAATATATCGCACTTCTCCCACTGGATGAAAACGGCCAGAATGAGACCGGTGAGGTTTATCTCTACAGCTTCTCCCGCACAGCAGACGGCGATCCGATGCTGGCAAACATTGAAGATGATGAAGAGTACGACGCTGCCGCAAATGCCTTTAACGCAGTCGTGGAAAAAGCACGTGCAGACGAGGAGGCAGACGCACCTCTCAGCTAAACCGTGCATTTATCGGAAAGCAGTAACTACACAAAACAAGCCCGGAAAATCGGATGTATGTGGTCTTCACACCTCCGCCTTCCGGGCTTTTGTTTTATTTTGTGGTACTTCCGAAGCCGCCGTTTCTTACTGCATCTGCATCGTCATCCACGGTGATTCCGTATTCCACAAAGATCCCCTGCATAAAACCGGTTCCTGCCGGGATCTGGATCGTTTTATCTTCTCTTGTATCGTTAGTCAGCTTGGCAAAGATATGACCTTCGTTGTCGGAAAAGAAATAATCGCTGTCAATGATCCCCACGGTGTTATTCAACTGCAGCCGGAATTTAAATCCCAGTCCGCTTCTCGGATAACATTTCAGGACCCAGCCCTCTTCCATCTCTACACGGATACCTGTCGGTATCTTTACGATCTCACCTGGCTTCATGGTCACATCCACAGGTGCGTAAAAATCATATCCTGCACTTCCGGTCGTAGCTCTCTTCGGAAGCTTCAGACTGTCGTAGATATTCCGGATCTCCTCTTCTGAATACTGTTCAAAGGTATCCTTCCAGTCCTTTGCAAACTGTTCAAAACTTACCTTGTGAAATTTCGCAATTCTTTTCATTTTTCGTTCCACTCCCAATAGGTAATTTCAAAAAAACCTCTGATCACTCCGTGTACAGAACCACACGGTTCTCACGAAGTGACGCCTGTACATCGATCACCCTCTGATTTGAGGAGCCTTTCCATTTCAGACGAACCTCTTTCTTGTCCACCTGAAATTCCCCGTCCACGCATACATCCAGATAATGGATGATCTCGTACTGCTGGATTTCTTCCCAGAGAGAACCCGTATACAGCCAGATCGTCTTATCCGGATACTTCTCTCTGATCTCTCTTGCAAGAGCTGTTACCTCAGCGATATTGGAAGGATGCAGAGGATCGCCTCCTGAAAAGGTGATCCCGCTGATATAATCCTTGTCCAGCTCTGCAAATATCTCAGCTCGCTCGCTGTCCGTAAAGGGCAGACCTCCATTCGGATCCCAGGTAATGGGATTCTGGCACTCCCGGCAGCCGTGTGAACAGCCGGCTACCCAGAGCACTACACGAAGTCCGTCTCCGTTTAACATATCGTCCTTGGTAATATTGTGGTATCTCATCATTTATGCTTCTTCCGGTACATCCTTCATGCTGAAGCTGATTCTTCCCATCTTGTCCTTGCCAAGGCAGATAACCTTAACTTTGTCGCCAAGTGTAAGAACATCCTCAACACGGTTGATCCTCTGTTTGGAGATCTTGGAAATGTGTACCATTCCCTCCTTGCCCGGTGCAAACTCAAGGAATGCGCCAAACTCTTTGATGCTGACTACGCGTCCTGTAAAGATCTGTCCTGCCTCAAACTCGGTAGTGATGATCTCGATCATACGTTTTGCTTCATCCATACCCTTCTGGTCTGTTCCGCAAATAGAAACTGCGCCGTCGTCTGTGATGTCGATCTTCACACCTGTACGCTCGATGATCGTGTTGATAGTCTTTCCCCTCTGTCCGACTACATCACCGATCTTCTGCGGGTCGATCTGGATCTGGATGATCTTCGGAGCAAACTCCCCAACAGTTGTACGAGGCTTGTCGATACATTTCTCCATAACTTCTGTCAGGATATATTCTCTTGCCTCTTTTGTTCTGCGGATCGCTTCCTCAACGATCGGTCTTGTAAGACCATGGATCTTGATATCCATCTGGATCGCTGTGATTCCGTCATGTGTTCCGGCTACCTTGAAGTCCATATCTCCGAAGAAGTCCTCAAGGCCCTGGATATCTGTAAGAACGATGTAATCATCGTCTGTTTCACCTGTAACAAGTCCGCAGGAAATACCTGCAACCGGTTTTCTGATCGGTACACCGGCAGCCATCAGTGACATAGTAGATGCACAGATACTTGCCTGGGATGTGGAGCCGTTGGACTCAAATGTCTCAGATACGGTACGGATTGCATATGGGAATTCTTCCTCTGTAGGAAGTACCGGTACCAGTGCTCTCTCAGCAAGTGCTCCGTGACCGATCTCACGACGTCCCGGTCCTCTGGAAGGCTTGGTCTCACCTACAGAGTAGGACGGGAAGTTGTAGTGGTGCATATATCTCTTGGATGTCTCAAACTCATCCAGTCCGTCAAGACGCTGTGCCTCTGTAAGAGGAGCAAGTGTAGTAACGGTACAGATCTGAGTCTGTCCTCTTGTGAACATGGCAGAACCATGAACTCTCGGGATGATATCTGTCTCTGCAGCCAGCGGACGGATCTGTCTGATCTCACGTCCATCCGGACGTTTATGATCTTTGAGGATCATCTTGCGGACAGTCTTCTTCTGGTACTGATATACAGCCTCACCGAGAACGGCAAGCCATTCCTCATTGTCTGCAAAAGCTTCTTTCAGCTTATCAGTGATCTCGCTGATGTTATTCTCACGTGTCTGCTTGTCATCAGAGAATACGGCAACCTCCATCTCTTCCGGAGGAACGATCTTCTTGATCTCATCAAAAAGCTCCTGAGGTACTGCACAGGACTCGTAGGAATGTTTCTCTTTTCCGCACTCTGCTACGATCTGGTCGATGAATTTGATGATCTCCTGGTTCACTTCATGAGCCTTGTAGATAGCCTCGATCATCTTATCTTCCGGGATCTCATTAGCTCCGGCCTCGATCATGATAACCTTCTCTCTTGTAGAAGCAACCGTAAGCTGAAGATCAGAAACTGCCTTCTGTGCAAGTGTCGGGTTGATGATAAACTCGCCGTCGATCATACCAACTGTGTGGTTGCGCATGGACCGTCAAATGGGATATCAGAAATACAGGTTGCAATGGAAGAACCAAGCATAGCCGGGATCTCCGGATTGCATTCCGGATCAACAGACATAACCATATCTACCAGAGTTACGTCATTTCTGTAATCCTTTGGAAACAGCGGACGCATCGGACGGTCGATAACACGGGATGTAAGGATCGCATGCTCGCTTGCCTTGCCCTCTCTCTTGTTGAAGCCTCCCGGGATCTTTCCTACTGCATACATCTTCTCCTCATACTCAACACTTAACGGGAAGAAATCGATCCCTTCTCTCGGCTCTTTGGATGCGGTAGCAGTAGCAAGGACTGTAGTATCACCATAGTGCATAAGAGCAGCACCATTGGCCTGTTTTGCTACACGTCCGATGTCTACAGTCAGTGTTCTTCCTGCAAGTTCCATGGAATAACTTTTGTACATATTCGTTCTCCTTTTCTTATTATATTAATATCTGACAGGAGCCCGAAACAACTGAAAAGACCACTTCCTTTGAAAAAGATCTCGACCGGAAATGGGCTTTTCAGTAGTCTCGGAAATCACTCCTGCGGTAATTCCGTCTGTGTTTATCACACATGTTAAAATGGGGCGGATGGAATCATCCGCCCCTCCCGTAGCAATTATTTTCTTAAACCTAATTTCTCAATCAGTGCACGGTATCTTTCGATGTCTGTTTTCTTAAGATAAGCAAGAAGGCCACGTCTCTGACCTACCATTTTCAGAAGACCTCTTCTGGAATGATGATCTTTGTGGTGTGTTTTAAGGTGCTCTGTGAGCTCCTGGATTCTTGCTGTAAGAACTGCAACCTGAACCTCCGGTGAACCTGTGTCACCCTCTGTTCTTGCATACTCTTTCATGATCGCTGTTTTCTTCTCTTTAGAAATCATTGTTGTTTCCTCCTTGAAATTTTAATTAAACGCCGGGTATTAAGAAGTGGTCGGAGTCTCCGGCTTCTGAATACTGGCTTTTTTCACCTCGAACAGTATAGCACACGGTTTCTGACCTGTAAACTGTTTTTTCGAAAAGTTTTTCCCGAAAGTTTTTATTTTTCGAGACTGCGGAAATAAGCCTTTCCCTTTTCTGCATCCTTCAGGAGCTGCTGCTTTAATGCTTCTATGGACGAAAAGCGCTTCTCCGGTCTGGAATAATGAAAGAATTCCACTCTGCAGGGCTCTCCGTACAGATCCTCCTCACAGTCAAAAAGATAGGTCTCAACACCCAGGAATTTCTCTCCGATGGTTGGTTTATATCCTACGTTTGTGATCCCGCAAAGGGTTCTGTCCTTAAAATGGGACACTGTATCATAAACGCCATTTGGCGGCATCAACTTTTCTTTTGCAGGAACGATATTGGTAGTGGGAAGAAGGACCTTATGTCCCATTCCTCTTCCATGTTCGATCACACCGTCCACAAAAAAAGGGATTCCCAGCAGATCATTAACCTTTTCCATATTTCCCTTTTTCAGTTCCTCACGGATAAATGTACTGCTGATCTTTCTGCGGCCTTCCATTTCTTTCGGAACAACATCCACAGTAAAGCCAAGCTTCCTTCCCATAGTCTCCAGAAGCTGTGGTGTTCCCTTGCGTTCATACCCGAACCTGAAATCTTCTCCCACTGCAACATGCTCCGCCTGAAGATCTCCCACCAGGATCTCTTTAATAAAGGTTTCCGCCTTCATATGACGGATCCGGTTATCCAGCGGACATTCGATCAGCACATCCACGCCTGCTTTCTCAAGAAGCTGACATCGTTCCTCTTTTGTAAAGATCATCTGACTGCCGATGCCAAGAGAAAAAAGGACTGTCTGCAGACCTTTTTCTTTCTGTTCCAGGATCTTCTCCACCAGTTTCTGGTGTCCACGGTGTATGCCGTCAAATTTTCCAAGTGTCACCGCACTCTTTGAAAGGCGCGGAAATTCTCCGTCGATCTTCAAGTATTCCATATCTTCTGCTGCTCCTGCAAGTTTTTATAAAGTGTCATACAAAAAACATGCGGATGGGTACGTATTTCTGTTTTCTTTCATCCCAGCCGTATATTCCTGTGAAATTTCCGCTACTTTTATACATCCGGACTTTTTCTTCCCTGCTGCCTCCCTGTACCAGTTCTTCCGGAAGCGGGTTTCCGTTATTGAGAAGTCTGTCTCCCTCCGGTGTACAGGTAAGGACCGGATACATGGAAAGTACATCCTCGATGGAAACAAGCTTTTCCCCGATGGTCCCATCGGCAACCGCCTCCTCCACCTGGGAAAGTGTCATGCTCTCTTCCAGAGTGAAATTTCCGGACCTGGTCCGAAGCAGCTCTTCCATGGCTCCGCCGCAGCCTAATTTTTCTCCGATGTCATTGCAAAGTGTACGGATATAGGTGCCCTTGCTACAGGTAACGCTTATGCGTACCAGCGGAAGCTCCATATCCAGTATCCTTATCTCATAAAAAACCACAGGGCGCGGCTTACGCTCTATGGTTTTTCCTTCTCTGGCCAGTTCGTAAAGCTTCTTTCCATTTACCTTCAGGGCCGAATACATAGGAGGGACCTGCTGCTGTTCTCCCACAAAGGATCCCACTGCCTCACGGACTTCCTCTTCCGTGACGGTAACAGGTTTCTCAGAAAGAACAGCTCCGGTCATGTCCTGGGTATCTGTGGAAACTCCCAGCCTTAAAACCGCCTCATATGTTTTTTCTTTTTCTGTAAGAAGCTCCACCAGCCGGGTCCCCTTGCCCAGTGCAACAGGAAGTACTCCCTCTGCTGCCGGATCCAGAGTCCCGGTATGGCCGATCTTTTTCATGTGGAGAATCCCACGCAGCTTTGCAACAACATCATGAGAGGTATAACCTTTTTCCTTTCGGATCACAAGTATTCCGTCCATGATCTTATCTTTACTCCTCTGCAAGCTGTTTTTCAATTTCAGCGGTAAGGTTGTTGATCACATCGTACATGGAGCCCTGCATATCACAGCCGGCTGCACGCACATGTCCGCCGCCTCCGAAAAATACGGCAATCTTGCTTACATCCACCTTACCATTGGAACGGAGAGATACTTTAAAGAGTTGCGTCTGCATCTCATAGATAAAGATCGCAACCTCCACACCAGCAGTCAGACGGAGCTGGCTCACGATTCCCTCCAGATCCTTTCCTTCCACACTGTAGAAATCCATCTCCCGTTTTTTCAGATATCCGACCACACACTTACCTCCCTGAAGGAGAATACTCTCTGCCAGGACACGTCCCATGACCTGATTCTGAAGATATGTTTTCTGGTAAAAGGACTCATCGATGATCCTGCTGAAATCAAATCCTGTTTTCATCAGTTCTCCGGCAATCCTCATGGTTTCCGGTGTTGTGGAAGAATACTGGAACACGCCGGTATCATGTGCCATTCCTGTATAAATAGGAACCGCAATGGAACGATCGATCTTGTCTGAATCCAGAAGTCCGTAAAGAACTTCGCTGGCAGAGCTGATCTCGCCTCTTACATGATTGACATCCGCAAATCCGTTATTGCTCACATGATGATCAATGCAGGCTGTTTTTTTTGCTGCATCGAAATATTTCCGGGCAACAGCAAGCCTGTCCAGTGCGCTGACATCACAGGTGATAAAAAGATCATACACCTTATCTTCTTCTGCTTCTGTCTTAACCTCATCCATTCTGTCAATGTAATCAAATACAGGTTTCCGGTCTTCCAGATAAACATCTGCTTCTATATCAGGAAAATATTTCCGGATATAGAGATACAGAGCCATACAGGAACCAATGCAGTCCCCATCCGGACGGATGTGACCGCCAATGCCAACGGTTTTTACATTTTCCAGTATTTCTGAAATGTTTTTCATTTTTTCCACCTATTCCTCTGTTTCCATCCCACTCATTACGTCATTGATCTTCTTTGACATATTTACACCATATTCAATAGACTCATCCAGAACAAAACGGATCTCCGGTGTATTGCGGAGATTCAGTCTTCTGGCCAGTTCTCTCCGAACATAGCCCTCTGCATTCTTTAAGCCCCGGAGGGTGGAATCCTTGGCCTGTTTCTCGCCCAGCACACTGATGTAAGCTTTGCAGGTCTTAAGATCCGGTGCCACCTCAACAGCTGTCACAGAAGTCATCGGATGAATTCTGGGGTCCTTAATCTCGCTGTGTATGATGGTGCTGAGTTCTTTTTGAACTGCACCATTCACACGTGTATTTTTAATGCTGTTTTTTCTCATTACGAATCACTCCTATCTTGGTACCTCTACCATGATATATGCTTCGACTTTATCTTCTTCTTTGACATCATTAAAGTCATTAAATACAAGACCGCACTCATATCCGGCACGAACTTCCTTGACATCATCCTTAAATCTCTTCAGAGATGCAAGCTCACCCTCGAAGATCTGGTCCTCACCTCGTGTGATACGAACCTTACAGTTACGCTGGAATGTACCATCCAGCACATAGCTTCCTGCGATAGTTCCGACACCGGATGCCTTGAACAGCTGACGAACTTCTGCGTGACCGATAACCTTCTCCTCGAATACAGGATCCAGCATACCCTTCATAGCTGCCTCTACATCCTCGATTGCCTGATAAATGACTTTATAAAGTCGAAGGTCAACGCCCTCCTGCTCAGCAAGCTGTTTTGCTGTAGTATCCGGACGTACGTTAAAGCCAATGATGATTGCATTGGATGTTGCAGCAAGGCTGACATCAGACTCATTGATGGCACCTACGCCACCATGGATCACCTTAACGATAACTTCCTCGTTGGAAAGCTTGGTAAGACTCTGTTTTACAGCCTCAACAGATCCCTGTACATCAGCCTTGACGATGATCGGAAGCTCCTTAAGATCGCTGGCCTGGATCTGGTCAAACAGGTTATCCAGAGAAAGCTTGCCTTTGGTCTCCTCGAGAAGACGGCTCTTGTTCTCTGTAACGAATGCGCCTGCAAAGTTCTTGGCTTCTTTATCGCTCTCGAAGGACATCAGGATCTCACCTGCATTAGGAACATCACCAAGTCCGAGGATCTCAACCGGAGTAGACGGACCTGCCTCTTTTACACGACGTCCCTTATCATCCATCATTGCACGTACCTTACCGTTGCATGCACCTGCGGCAATAAAGTCTCCCACATGAAGAGTACCCTTCTGAACAAGGATGGTAGCAACCGGTCCTTTACCTTTATCAAGCTGAGCCTCAATAACAAGACCTCTTGCCTCACGGTTCGGATTGGCTTTGAGCTCGGAAACCTCAGCAGTAAGAAGGATCATCTCAAGAAGATTCTCAATTCCTTCTCCTGTATGTGCGGATACCGGAACAAAGATGGTGCTTCCGCCCCAGTCCTCAGGAATCAGTTCATACTCGGAAAGCTCCTGTTTTACACGCTCTACATTTGCACTTGGTTTATCGATCTTATTGATGGCAACGATGATCTCAACACCGGCTGCCTTTGCATGGCTGATCGCCTCTACTGTCTGCGGCATTACACCATCGTCTGCGGCAACGACCAGAACTGCGATATCTGTTGCGTTGGCACCACGCATACGCATAGCTGTGAACGCCTCATGTCCCGGTGTATCCAGGAATGTGATCTTCTGACCTTTGATATTTACCACGTAAGCACCGATGTGCTGTGTGATTCCGCCGGCCTCGCCTCTGGTTACGTTTGTATTACGGATGGCATCCAGAAGAGATGTTTTACCATGGTCAACGTGACCCATAACACAGACTACCGGAGGTCTCGGAACCATATCATCCTCATCCTCTTCGTCCTCTTTGAGGAGCTCTGCGATCACATCCACCTTTTCTTCCTTCTCAGCAATGATATCAAAGCCAAGCGCGATCTCCTCTGCCTTTTCAAAGTCGATCTCCTGGTTTACGGTTACCATGACACCTTCCATGAAAAGCTTCTTAACGATCACTGACGGCTGCATCTTCATCGCGTCCGCAAGCTCACGGATAGTAAGCTTCTCCGGAATGGTGATTTCCTTGATCTCCGGTTTCTTCTCTTCCTGCTTCGGCTGTGGATTCGGTTTCTGAAGTGCTTTCGGGATTCTGGAATTCGGTCTGCGTCCGCCCTGATTTGGTCTGCGTCCGCCCTGGGTACCTTTCTCGAATTCTTTCTTCTTGTTCTTATTCTCTCTGTCACGCTCACGCTTGCTATCCTTGGATGTCTTGGTCAGCTCCGGAGTGAATACAGCATCTGAAGAGCCACCGCTTCTTCTCTGTCCCGGACGCTGTCCGCCGCCCTGGCCACCACGGTTTGCTCCGCTGAAACGGTTGTCTCCGCCTCTTCCGCCTTCGGAACGTCCGCCCTGGCCACCCTGGCCACGGTTTGCTCCACCGCCAAAACGGTTTCCTCCGTCTCTTCTTCCTTCAAAGCTTCCGCCCTGACCTCCCTGGCCACGGTTTGCTCCACCGCTGAAACGGTTTCCGCCTCTTCCGTCATTCTGGCGTGGGCCTCTGTTTCCCTCGCCCTGTCTTGCCGGACGTCCCTCGCCATTCTGGGAACGGTTTCCTCCAAAACGATTTCCTCCGTCTCTTCTTCCTTCGAAGGTTCTTCCGTCACGATTTCCGTCTCTTCTTCCTTCCGGACGGTTGCCCTGCGGTCTTCCGCCCTGAGTGCGATTCTGTCCACTCTGACCGTTTCTCTGCTCACCGGCCTCACCGTTTCTTGTGTTTGCTCCTGTGCTTCTCTGACCGCCGTTCTGTGGACGTGCCGGTCCCTTTCTCTCGCCTGCTGCCGGTTTTCTTCTTCCTTTACCGCCATCGCTGGCATTCTGTGCATGAATACACGGATGATATTTTTTTTCTTTTTCGGTGCTTCAGACTTGTTACCCTCTGTATTCACCGTTGTTGTCTTTTCTTCTGTTTTTGGAGTATCCAATTGTCTATATTGCTCCTTTCCCGATCTGTTGAATTTATCTTTTATCATTTCTAACGTCAAACCTCCTTACAGACGCCTGTATCATGCAGGTTATCTGCCGGATTCTTTTTCCAGCGCCTTCATGATCGCCTTTGCAAAATTTTCGTCCTGCACGGCAAGGCTGGCACGGAATTCTTTGCCCATTGCTCTGCCCAGGCTCTCTTTGTCTGAAAGGAAATATAACGGAACTTCATAATAGGTACACATATTCCGAAATTTCTTTTTTGTGTTTTCGGAGGCATCATCTGCCACCAGTGCCAGGAAACCTTTTCCTGTTTTTACGGATTTCTCTGTGGAAAATTCTCCGCTCACTGTTTTTCCTGCTTTTGTCGCAAGTCCGATGAGTGATAAAACCTTATTGTTTTTCAATTGATCCAAACTCCTTTTTGAGGTTCTGATACACTTCATCCGGAACTGCCATTTTCAAGGAACGCTCCAGGCCATGGTTTTTGATAGCCTTTTCCAAGCATTCCTCTGAGAAACAAAGGTATGCGCCGCGTCCGTTTTTCTTACCTGTAGCGTCCAGGATGATCTCATTCTCTGATGTCCTGAGAACTCGTATCATTTCCTTTTTGCTTTTCATTTCCCTGCAGCCGGTACACTGACGCATGGGAATCTTGGTTCTCGTTTTCATTATTCTTCGGCATCTCCATCTGCTGTTTCTTCAGCTTCTGTTTCTGTCTCTTCTGTATCTTCCTCTGCTTCTTCAAGCTCTTCGGAAACAGCCTCTTCTGTCATTTCTTCCTCTGCTTCCTCGTGTTCCTCATCGTAATCATCGTAGAAGTCACCGGACTCTCTTGCCTGTGTCTCGCTCTTGATGTCGATCTTGAAGCCTGTAAGTCTTGCAGCAAGACGTGCGTTCTGTCCTTCCTTACCGATAGCAAGGGAAAGCTGGTAATCCGGAACTACGACCAGTGCGGTCTTCTCATCCGGGTCAGCCATAACTGCGATAACCTTTGCAGGGCTTAATGCATTCTCGATAAGGATTGCCGGGTTCTCATCCCAGTTGATGATATCGATTTTCTCACCGTGAAGCTCGTTAACAACTGCACCTACACGTGCACCGTTCATACCAACGCATGCTCCCACAGCATCTACATCCGGATCGTTGCTCCATACAGCGATCTTGGTACGGGAGCCTGCCTCACGGGCAATGCTCTTGATCTCAACGGTACCATCTCTTACCTCTGCAACCTCGGACTCAAAGAGTCTCTTTACAAGGCCCGGATGTGTTCTGGAAACCAGGATACGTGGTCCCTTCGGTGTATCCTTAACTTCAAGAATGTAAACTTTTACTCGCTCAGTTGGCTGGAAGGTCTCACCCTTTACCTGTTCGTTCTCTGTAAGGACTGCATCTGCCTTACCAAGGTTGATGCTGACATTTTTGCCCATTACTCTCTGAACAATACCGGTTACCACTTCTTTTTCGATTCCATAGTACTGATCGTAAAGAACTTTACGCTCTTCCTCACGGATTTTCTGAAGAATGACATTCTTTGCATTCTGGGTTGCGATACGTCCGAATTCCCTGGACTGGATCTCAACCTTCATAACATCACCGATCTCTGCGTTCGTGTTTGTTTTCTGTGCATCCACCAGAGAAATCTCCAGCGCCGGATCCTCCACATGCTCTACAACAGTTCTGTCAGCGTAAACACTGAAGTCACAGGTCTCCGGATCGATCATAACGTGAACGTTATCTGCCTTTCCGAAATGGTTCTTACATGCCTGGATCAGTGACTGCTCAATTGCCTCCAGCAGTGTATCCTTACTGATGTTTTTCTCTTTTTCGAGAACGTCCAGCGCATCTCTTAAATCTCTGCTCATTTTTCTTTTTTCCTCCTGAATTTTACAGATTCGATTCTCTTTTAGAATTCGATCGCGAGACGAATCAGGGCAATATCTTTTTTATCAAAGGTACGTTCTGTGCCGTCTTCATCGATTGTCACACTGTTACTATCATATGCATTTAAAATACCACAGAATTCTTTCTGTTTCTCGATGGGCCGGTAGGTACGGATCTCCACCAGCTTGCCAAGGCTTCTCTTAAAGTCTTTTTCTTTTTTAAGAGGCCGGTCAAGTCCCGGAGAACTGATCTCCATAATGTAGCTGTCCTCGATGAAATCCTGCTCATCCAGTATATCGCTGAATGCACGGCTTACGTCCTCGCAGTCATTGACTGTGATTCCGCCCGGCTTGTCGATATAGCCTCTGAGATACCAGGTTCCGGCTTCCTTGACATACTCCACGTCTACCAGCTCAAAGCCCCTGGACTCCACGATTGGTGTAAGGATCGCCTCTGTCTTCTGTTCATATTCTTCCCGTCTGCTCATGCTTCCCACCTGCCTTTCCTATTTCTGCCTATTTCTGAACAAATTCCTTCTCAGCAAATAGGAGCGGGCTTTCGCCCACTCCTATGCCAACAAGTTCTTAGTTTCGTTCATTGTAACACCAATGTCTGTTAAATGCAAGTATTAATTGCGATTTGAATTTCTGTTTATCTTTTACAGGATTTCTCCCGCTTTATAGCATGCTGCTATATAATCTCTCGGCTGATAATAAAAATCTGTATTATAGTCCGAAATATGTGCATCAATCCAGGAATGATAAATATCCCATATTCCTTTTTCGATTTCCGCATCATCATATATGTCTTCTATTAATCGCTCATATACTTCTCCAATATCCCAGTAATCCGGAACCGTATATCTGCACATGGATACATTGTCAAATTTTCCTTCTGGAATATTGCATTGCTCCATAAACTCTGCTGCAACTTTTTGTATTGGCTCACAGTGAAATACATCCGCATAATCGTATATTCTCTTTATGTTTTCTCTGCCAAGATAATCTGTGATTTCCCGCCGATGTTGTTTTCTGTTTCGTCCTATATACTCAATCAGGCTACAGGTAAAAAATAAATTGTTATTATTTTTTTTCGCCATATACGACCTCACTTCCTGCAAATTCCAAAGTATCCAATGCCGAAACTGTATGAAAACTGATCTGATGTGTGGGGTACTTAAATTTTACCAGTTCCCAGAAAGCAGATCTTGAGATCTTACCATCCAGATAGTTTTGCAGGTAATTGTAGATCGTATCATCTGCCATCGGTCCTTCCACAATATCATACTGATGTGCTTGTCCACTTCGACAGGAAATAATAAAGTCCAGCCATTCTTCTGTCATTTTCTCAAATCTAAGAATTTTTAATTCTGTATTTTCTGTATACTCGTACCTGTTAATGTATCCCTTTTCTCCATACCTTGTCGCCCACCGTTCTGCCTGTTTTTCGATGTTCGTACAATAGAAGCCAAAGTAGAAATCTTTGTTAAATTGGGCTTTTCTGATTTCCGGATACTCTACTATATCTTTACTTCCATGATATAAAGTCATATGCACTCCTTTTCAGATTGGACTTAACACAATAGTTTCCTGGAGCTATTATAACAAATGTGTATCGAAAATCGCAATGTATTTTACTCTCACAAGAGCATCTATATCACGACACTCTCCCATTCTCCATCTCATATACCACATCCGCTACTTTCATCGTAGAAGTTCTGTGTGACACCAGCACAACGGTACGGTTGGCTTTATCTTCCTTCAGGGATTTCAGGATGATGCCTTCGTTCAGGGAATCCAGATTGGAGGTTGGCTCGTCCAGAAGAAGGCTACCAGCGCGGTTCCTTCCACTACGGGGTCCTGATGCCGGATAAAGTATTCAAAAACGCCGGTTGGGATCCGGGGATTTCCGTTTTCTTCTTCGGCTTTTACCCAGCCGTTTTCTGGGTCCACATACCAAAGAACATTTTTTTCCTCCGGTGCTGTGCAGAACAGTTCAAAATAGCTGTCCTCTTTTTTTACATGAAGGCGGATTTGTTCTTTATAATTCTTAAATTCACCGGCCAGTCTTCTTGGACAGGTTTTTTCCATGTAGTAGATTCCCATGAGAAAGGAGTATTCCCTCGGCTCATAGCGGTATCTGAGGTCTGTGTTCCGAAGAGCATGCTCAAAGGTGCTTCCGTAATTTACAAAATTGCAGATCTGCTGCACGGTCTCATCGCTTACCACGTGCTCCATGCGGCAGGCATCTTCTTCTGCAATGCGGCTTTCTACTCCTACATATTCCAGAAGCTGGGTGAAGGTTTCATGGCGGTGGCGGCATTCCTCGCCCCGGATCCGTCCCAGCTCTGTGAGGCAGACGCAGATGTTTTTTTCTTCGATTTTTACGTAGCCCTGGGCGGTCAACTGTTTCAGACAGGCCAGAACCTCCCGTCTGCTCATCTTCATCCGCCCGCAAATCTCGGAGATTCCGATCAGGGCGTCCTTTTTTGCAAGAGAGCAAAGCTCCTCCAGTATGTCTTCCTCGATTTCTCTTTTGGATAAGGGTATGCTGTGGCCCAGCTCTTCTGTGGATTCATATGTTATTTTTGTCATTGTTTTTTTCTGAACCTGTTTTATATTTGCGGCTGTGTTAGTTCAGTCTAATTCATTATAAAAGATGGCTCATATTTCTGTCAAGAGGGCAAAAAAATCCCCACCGGTCGGGTTAATTGTACCTGATCGGTGGGAAGTATATATTCTGTAAAATTGTATTCTCTTTATTTACGTCCAGTCGCTCTCCGCTTCTGCCAGCTTCTCCCTCAATGTTTTCTCAAGAGCCACAAAAGCCGGAATAAAGCTGTCGCGGATGAGCAGGATCATCTCATCTACTTCCTGCTCATTATATATATGGACAGATGTGTTACGCTTTTTCAGCATGAGCAGCCACACTGCTGAGTCGTTTACGAAGCCCAGCTTATAGCCAAGCTGCAGGATTTCTCTCGGTGAACCGGTGTCTACTCCTTCTGCCCCGTGGAGTCGCAGGATCTCCTGAAGAGCTTTCCAGGCAAGCTCGAAAGTCAGGTTGAACTGTCCGATCACGCCGGTTCTGTAAATATCGTTGTTATCCGCAAGTTTGAAATCTGCATTTCTTAATATAGTAAGACAATTAGAAAAATTATCAAGCTTTTTCATAGATCACAACTCCATCCTTTTTAATTTCTTTTTTGAGTTCTTCAGAAATTGAAGCATCTGCATTAATTACATCAAACATCAGAAGTGAATGGATATTTTCTTTGATATCCCAGTAAAAGGAATCAAAATCTCCTCCATATACAGCAATATCTACATCACTTCTTTCTGTATTGTTTCCTCTTGCACGGGACCCAAAGAGGATGATCTTTCTGACAGAATGTTTTGTGGCAAATGAAAATAGTTCTCTTATAACTCTTTCCGGAAGATCATATCGCATTTTTAACGCCTCCCATTTTCATATAACCCTATCATATCCTATCTGCCAGTTATCCGCAATCCTCTTCGCGTCTTTTATACCCTCGGCTTCACACCTTTCGTATCTCTCTTCGCCAGCTTCACTTTATTCAGTACATACTGCTTGTCATGATACTCAATGGCATATTCCTGGCGGCTTTCCAGGAGATAGGCGTGGTGGATGCGGTCTTCGCCGGTAAGCTTCATGCCTCGGACACCCATGGCGTTTTTCTTGGTGACGGAGATCTCGGTTTTCATAATACGGAGGAAGTAACCTTTCTCAGACTGGAACACAACCTGATCCATCTCATCGGCTGCTCCTACGAATACAAGGCGGTCATCCTCTGCAAGCTTGGTGGAAACAATGGTACGCTTGGAAGCACGGAACTCTTCTCCTTTTACCAGCTTGCACATGCCGTTCTCTGTAACAAAGAGTACCGTGGCGACTGCTACCTGACTCAGCGGTGCCACATAAAGGATCTGCTCGGAAGTACTATCATAATTACCCAGATTATCTGCCGGAACACCTTTATCACGGAAACGTACCAGCGGGATATCCTCTGCCTTCACTGTGTGGAGCTTGCCGGTATCTGTAAAGATACAGATCTTGTCCGTATTCATGCAGGTAAAGACATAGCGGCTCTCTGCATGAGCGGCATCCTTATTACGCTCGTAGGCATTCTTGTCAATGAGACGCATATATCCGAAACGATCCATCAGGAAGCAGACTTCGGTCTCTTCCATCTTCTTCTCCTCATAAACAGCTTCCTCTGCGTTTTCAATGGAAGTCTTACGCTTACTGCCGTATTCCTTCTTGATCTGATCCAGTTCACCCATGATCACTGCTGCCATGGAGTCATAATTATTCAGGATATCCTCATAAGCAGCAATATTCTTCATGGTTTCCTCATGCTCCTTCATCAGAGCATCGATCTCCAGACCGATCAGCTTGTAAAGACGCATGTCCAGGATAGCTGCGGCCTGTTTTTCTGTGAATTTCAGGGTTTTTGCCGCTTTTTCGGAGGTCTTGGTCTTGAATTTAATCCCTTCTGTGATACCGTCGGTCAGACATTTCTTTACCTGGTCACGGCTCTTGCTGCCACGGAGGATCTCGATGATCAGATCAATGACATCGCAGGCTTTGATAAGGCCTTCCTGGATCTCCCGTTTCTCCTGTTCCTTGGCAAGAAGGGTTGTATATTTTCTGGAATTTACTTCAAATACAAAGTCCACATGGTGAGCAATGATCTGCTTCAGTCCCAGTGTTTCCGGTCTTCCGTCTGCAACTGCCAGCATGTTGACACCGAAGGTATCCTCCAGTCGGGTCTTCTTATAGAGCATGTTGGTAAGGTTCTCCACGTCTGCATCGCGCTTCAGTTCCAGAACGATACGGATTCCCTCTTTGGAAGACTGGTTGGAAATATCCACGATATCTGTGGTCTTCTTGGTCTCTACCAGGGTTGCGATATCATTAAGGAATTTTCCGATGTTTGCACCGATCATGGTGTAAGGAATCTCTGTGATCACCAGCTGCTGGCGACCGCCCTTCAGCTTCTCTATTTCCACCCGTCCACGGATACGGAGCTTGCCTGTTCCGGATTCATAGATCTTTACAAGGTCGTCCTTATTTACTACGATACCACCTGTCGGAAAATCCGGGCCCTTGAGATAACGCATCAGCCCACGGGTGCTGATATCATTATTCTTCATGTATGCCTTCACAGCATCCACACTTCGCCCAGGTTATGCGGCGGGATGCTGGTAGCCATACCAACGGCTATTCCATCTGCTCCGTTTACAAGGAGGTTTGGAATACGCACCGGAAGTACTACCGGCTCCTTCTCTGTTTCATCAAAGTTCGGCATAAAGTCCACAACGTTCTTATCAAGATCTTCCAGAAAAACCGCCTGGGTCAGCTTCTCCAGGCGGGCCTCTGTGTATCGCATGGCTGCGCTCCGTCGCCTTCAATGGAACCAAAGTTTCCATGTCCGTCCACCAGTGTACGACCCTTTTTAAATTCCTGCGCCATGACTACAAGCGCATCATAAATGGAGCTGTCACCGTGGGGATGATATTTACCCATAGTATCTCCTACGATACGGGCACATTTACGGTACGGGCGGTCGTAACGGATGCCCAACTCATACATATCGTAAAGGGTACGGCGCTGTACCGGCTTCAGTCCGTCACGTACATCCGGCAGTGCTCTGGAAATGATAACGCTCATGGCGTAATCGATATATGATTTCTGCATGATCTCCGCATAATCGGTGCGGATGATATTGTCCTGTTTCGTATTCATAGTTTATTCTCCCAATCAAATATCCAGCTCTGCATCTGTTGCATGCTCATAGATAAAGGCCTTACGTGGCGGAACATCGCTTCCCATCAGGATCTCTGTCACATCGGAGGCCATGCGGGCATCTTCGATCTCCACACGCTTCATCATTCTTGTCTCAGGGTTCAGGGTAGTCTCCCAGAGCTGCTGGGCGTCCATCTCACCGAGACCTTTGTATCTCTGGAGCGTGAAGCTTCCCGGTTTATGGCTCTTACGGTATTTCTCAAGAGCCTTGTCATCGTAGAGATATTCCTCCTGCCCCTTCTTCGGCATTACCTTATAAAGAGGTGGCATGGCAATATACACATGTCCCTCATAGATAAGCTCCGGCATAAAACGGTAAAACAAGGTCAGAAGCAGAGTAGAGATATGAGCACCATCCACATCCGCATCGGCCATGATCACGATCTTGTCATAGCGAAGCTTCGTGATATCAAAATCATTTCCGTAGCCTTCGGAAAAGCCGCAGCCAAAGGCATTGATCATAGTCTTGATCTCTGCGTTGGCCAGCACCTTGTCGATGGTAGCCTTCTCTACGTTGAGAATCTTACCGCGGATCGGAAGGATTGCCTGATAGTTACGGTCTCTGGCTGTCTTGGCCGAACCGCCGGCGGAGTCTCCCTCTACGATAAAGATCTCACACAGTGACGGATCCTTTTTCTCACAGTTGGCCAGCTTGCCGTTGGAATCAAAAGAGTATTTCTGTTTGGTGAGAAGGTTTGTCTTGGCACGCTCCTCGGTCTTACGGATCTTGGCCGCCTTTTCCGCACAGGAAAGGACGATCTTCAGTGTTTCCAGATTTCGGTCAAAAAACAGTACCAGCTGTTCTCCTGCTACCTTGCCGGTGGCTCTGGATGCGTCCTGGTTATCCAGCTTTGTCTTGGTCTGCCCCTCAAAGCGGGGTGCCGGATGTTTGATGGAGACTACAGCAGTCATTCCGTTTCGGATATCTGCACCTGTAAAATTGGGGTCTTTATCCTTCAGTACACCGATCTCACGTGCGTAGGTGTTCATTACCGTTGTGAATGTAGTCTTAAATCCGGTCAGATGAGTTCCTCCCTCTGCATTGTAGATATTATTGCAGAATCCGAGAACGTTCTCACGGAACTCATTGGTAAACTGAAAAGCAACCTCCACCTGGATCCCGTCTGCCTCTCCTTTAAAATAAACCGGATCATGGAGAGGCTGTGCATTCTTGTTAAGGTCACGGATAAAGCCTACGATCCCCTCCGGCTCATGATACTCGATATCCTCAGGAGTGTCCCCTCTTCGATCCTCAAAATGGATGGTAAGCTCCGGATTCAGATAGGCAGTCTCATGAAGACGGCTCTTTACATCCGCTGCTCCAAATCTTGTTTTCTCAAAAATCTCCGGATCCGGAAGGAAATTCACACAGGTTCCGGTACCTCTGGTCTTCCCTAATTTGGGGAGCAGTCCTGCTTCCAGTTCAATGGTAGGGATTCCTCTCTCATAGTGGTCATGATGTATATAACCATCACGACTGATCTTAATATCCAAATACGTAGATAATGCGTTCACTACGGAAGACCCTACACCATGAAGTCCGCCGCTTGTCTTATATGCGGAATTGTCAAACTTACCGCCTGCATGAAGGGTTGTAAAAACAAGACGCTCCGCAGATATTCCCTTGGCATGCATATCCACCGGGATCCCTCGTCCATTATCCTCTACTGTACAGGAACCGTCCTTCTCAAGAACTACATGGATACGGCTGCAGTACCCTGCAAGGTGCTCATCCACCGCATTGTCTACGATCTCATATATCAGATGGTTCAGTCCCTTTCTGGATACGCTTCCGATGTACATACCGGGGCGCTTTCGCACGGCCTCGAGGCCTCCAGGACAGAGATACTGCCCGCATCATAAGTGTCTTTTTTTGCCATTCCACTGATTCCTTTCTTTTTTATATTCGAACATTTGTTTGTATTATACTCAAAATATATGTACTTGTAAAGTCCACATGATCATCTTTTTTCTGCAATTTTTCCAAAAGATACGCGTGGCAGTTCAAGGAACCGGTCTTCCGAAAAATCGCTTTCTTCAGCCGCCACAGCCTATCTATTCTATCAAAAGTAACTGTAAACTTCAAGCAATTTGTGTCTGCCTGAATACAACAGGCGGAAAACCCTGCTTTTTATGAAAGCATGTTTTCCGCCTGTTTCTGATCATTTCAGGAAATTTTTTCCAGAAGCTTCTCCTCGCACAGGGGCCTGGAAAAATAATATCCCTGTATCATATCCACACCCCATTTTTCCAGAAGCTTTACCTCCTTTTCGGTCTCAGCGCCTTCTGCGATCACCTTATATCCCATATGCTGCAGGATCATGACAATGCTGCGATAAAAGGTAGCCGTCTGAGGATCACTGCTGACCCCGGACAAAAGAGAACGGTCCATTTTTACTGCTGAAAACGGAATGCGAAGAACTGCGTTCAGATTTGCATAACCGGAACCGAAATCATCCAGGCACATGTGGATCCCCACTTCTGCAAAATCATCAATGGCTGTGCAGAGCTTTCGCTGTATTCGGTTGCCACGTTTTCCGTGATCTCAAACTGAAAATACCCCGGATCCAATCCATACCCCTGTATGATTCCGATAAGCACATGGCTGTATCCGGGTTTCATCAGTTCGGAAGGAGAAAGATTGAATTTTACATTCCGGATCCTCTTCATGATATATTCATGTTCTTTTATAAAACGGCAGACCTTGTGAAGCTGAAGACATCCCACTGCAGAGATCATTCCCTGTTTTTCCGCGATCCCGATAAACACATCCGGCGGGATCATTCCCAGAACAGGATGCTTCAGCCGGCTCAGTGCCTCCAGAGTAATAAAATCCTGGTTTTTTATAGAATATACCGGCTGATAATATACTTCAAACAGATCCTCTTTCACAGCCTTCTGAAGAAAATGCTCCACTTCCTGTTCATAGCGGAAGCCCTCCAGGATCTTGCTGTCCGACTGGATCAGGACCGTATCCTGACGGTTCTGTATCAGAGAGATCATATATTCAATATAGGAAAGAATACTATCCTCTTTTTCCAGTTTTTCCGCATTCATGATCCCGCAGATCGCAGCATGGAACGACACCTTTTCGTTTTCGATAAAAAACGGCTTTTTCAGAAATTCTTCTATGCCGTCTCTGGCTTTTTCATAATCTGTCAGCGAGTCCAGCACTGCCAGAAAGCAATTGCCTGTGATACGAAAGATCTGCACTGAATCCGTGATCTCCCGAAATCCCTTCGCCGCCCGGATCAGCAGCTGATCTCCCACTCTGGTACCGTAGATCCGGTTAATCTGCTTCATATTGCGGGCATCCACAGCAAGCAGATGAAAGCTTTCTTTTCGATAGAGCTTTTCTCCGATCCATTTGTCAAAATACTGTTTGTCAAATAAACCTGTCATACTGTCCGTATATTCACCTGGATTGTTCATAGTAAGATAGATCAGCCAAAGTCCTACAGAAAGTCCGAAGCCGGTAAGCAGTATTCTTTCCGCGGCAATCTGGAGAAACAGGCAGGCTGCTTCGATAAACCAAAATCTCCATATGGTACGCCGTATTTCTTTTTCTGCTGTTTTTCCATAAAGCAACATAAATGCAACGATCACCAGCATAAAAAAGAATACATATCCATAGAGCAGAAAATGAAAACTTCCCCGGATAAATCTACCTTCCTGGTCAAAATAAAAAAGCCATCCCGTCCGTAAGTTTGCTGTAACTGCCAGCAGCATTGCAGCCGGCAGGATCACCCAGCCGGTTTTCAGCCATTTATACTTCTCCTTCTGTCTTCCGGTGATGATCCGAATGTAGCAGAAAAGCCCATAGGTAAGTATGACATCACAGAAATAATAGAGCGTCAGGACCAGCGCTGACATTCTGCAGCCTTCGCTGCTGCCGCCTCCCGCGATCACCGCACTCAGCATATCCAGCAGCACGTAAACGCCGCTGAAAGCCAGAAAACATACAAAATTCCTGTTTTCCGCATTGTTCAGTCTTTTATGAGAAAAATAATGTATCGCGATCATCGTCACCAAAACAAGGGATGTGATCTGAAAACAGTTAATATACTCCATTTTTCAAATCCCCCTTCTTTTTGTTCTCATAAAGCTTCCTGTCTGCCTCATATTTCCATTCTCCCATGGATTTCAGAGAGCCATCTTTATTTCGCAGATGGCTGCATCCCAGGGACAACGAAAAACGATGTCTGCATCCTCTCCCGATATTCCGGAGTTCTTCTTTCAGGCGTTCCGACCAGAATTCGTCCGGTACTTCCAGATCATAGACCAGAACCGCAAATTCATCCCCGCCGATGCGGTAGCAGGTTCCTTTTTCCCGGAAAACGTTCTCCACACATCTGGCCGAGATCACCACCATCTCGTCTCCTGCAGCCCGTCCGTATTCTTCGTTGATCACGCGAAGCTGATCGATATCGATATACATAAGAAGGATATCCCGGTATCTGCCCATATCTGCGGAAATACTTTCCAGTTTTTTCTCAAAATTGGCTCTCGTCTCAAGTCCTGTCATCCCATCCTCTCTGGACAGTCGTTCGTAAGCCTGGGATTCCAGACGGTAACGGACGTTGTCTGCCATCATCATGACTGCGTCTGCAATGACCAGCACAAGAAACACAAGATTCCCAATTCAAAAATGGATCCATAGTAGGAAATCTCGAACAGCCAGTACAGGATCAGCGCTATGATACCGCTTGCTCCCACGATGATATATGCAATGAGAAGCAGATGTATCTCACGCTGTTTATGCTTCCGGTACTCCCGGATCAGAAGTACCGCTGATATCAGGACCCACACAAACAGCAGGATATGTGTTACAAACAGCATATCCTTAAATTCAAAGGCTCCCAGGATCACCAGAGCTCCCTGTAAAACAGCATTCAGATAAAATGTAAAGATTCCAAGATCCAGGAGCCTGTATTTTTTCATGTTTCCGATATTCTGCAAAAAACGCAGCATCGGAACTGCCAGCAGCATGAACATATAAAAAGAAATGAGACATAATACTTCGGGGCATCTGCTGTAGCTTTGTACCAGTGATGAGTCCGTCACCAGCCAGATACTGCACATCATAAGGAACAGTGCCACATCCCGGAACCGTCTGTCCGGCATCTGCCTTATTCTCATATAGATGCAGATGCACAGGGCGATCATACTTAATACGATCATGATCGTTGCCGCCCCTAAAGGAATGGCTGCTTTTCTGATCTGATACCAGGCTATTGCACTTCCGGTTCCTATGCATACCGGCTCTATAACATATTTTCCTCTCTGAGGCGCAGAATAGCTGAACGTCAGGACTTTTCCCTCTGTGTCATTACCCAGAGCGGCGATGCACTGCACCTTGGAACGCATCTGCACATTTTTGGAGAACATGGCCTCCTTATATTCATACAGGATCTTTCCATTCAGGCGTATCACCAGATCGTACTGGGCTCCTGTAGAAACCACGGTCATTCCTCTGCTTTCCGCTCCCAGACTTTCATTGTACAGGATCAGCTTTTCACCTGTTTTTGCCGGAATTTCCGCAGGCAGGGTGATCTCCTGTTTTTTTCCGTCTTTTATGTAGTACCATCCTTTGTTAAGAAGCTGTACACTGTCCTGATTCTGGATCAGCCCCCCTGTGTGGATCGCCGCAAAGATCGCGCCAAAAACCAGCAGTACCACAACAAAAAGAAAGGATTCTCCCTTCCATATCAAATTTTTCTTTTTTCTGTAATCCATACTCTTCCTCTTTATATTTTTTTATTCCATTTCGTTTTGTATCTATCATATCATCAATCGATTTTTCCGTCAAAAAAAATTGTCAAAAAACAGGGGTGAAAATTTTTTTTCAAAAAAAG